>Ga0074199_1000665_pt1 | contig 45624 bp, 32 predicted proteins | sample EPASupsiteSAE347_FD_64528 | JGI IMG/M metagenome (GOLD analysis project Ga0074199, IMG submission 64528) | Bioremediated contaminated groundwater from EPA Superfund site, New Mexico - Sample SAE3-47 | ecosystem: Environmental > Aquatic > Deep subsurface > Groundwater > Contaminated ... | reverse complement strand
TGCCAATCTCAATGCCACCCGAGAAGGCTGTAATCCAGCTTGTGTAGTCAGTGTTGAGACCAAAACTGCTGAGATAAACTGGCGCTGTACTGGCCTGATAAAGCCCGGCACAGCTTGCCCTCAAGATGCCAAGCTCTGCCCTGATGGATCTTATGTTTCCCGCACTGGTCCCAACTGCGAATTTACCGATTGCCCTCAAGGCAACTAAAAAATAAATTAAAACAAAAAAGATGAGGCTAGCTACTTCATCTTTTTTTTATTGGACAAGACAATTAAGCCAAAAAATGATATTATAAATTCATGGTTAATAACAAAAAATTACTACTAGCCTCAACTATAGCCTTAGTGCTAATTGGTGTTTATCTATATCTAGCACATTTCTTAATATATTATCGGCTAGGGCATAACTCCCTAACCACCTTTAATCGCCAAGCAATTTATACGATTGGAGACAAAGGCACAGCCACTAGTAGCCTAGTGTATATAGCCTTGGGCGATAGTCTAACTGCCGGCGTTGGCACTAGCCAATATGAAGAATCTTATCCGTATCAGCTAGCCGAAAAGTTAGCTCAAGGTAAACAAAGCCAGGTTACTTTGGAAAATTATTCCTACCCTGGTGCTAGAACTAGCCAGCTTATAAAAACTCAACTTGATCCGACAATGACTACTCAACCAGATATTATTACTCTGCTTATCGGCACCAATGATGTGCACGGCAATATCAGCCCAGCCAACTTTAAAACCAATTATGATTATGTTTTGAAAGAGCTGACCCAAAAAACATCCGCCAAAATCTACCTACTAGGCCTACCTAATGTTGGTGCCGATGGACTGTTGTGGCCACCTTATAATTATTATTTTAAGCACAAGACCCGGGAATTCAACCAAATTATCCAAGCCTTAGCCAAAAAATATGCCTTAACTTATATAGACTTGGAAAAAGCCACAACTGCGGCTGCCCAGAACCACCAAGAGTATTATTCTCAAGATTTATTTCATCCCTCAAGCCAAGGGTATAAGCTTTGGACACAAATAATATATGGGACTATTAGTAAATAACGTTATCACTTCAACTTATATATTTATTGCCATTTTCTTAATTGTAATTTTGGCATCTATTAAACGTAAAAATAATCAAGAATTTTTTTCACCGACTGTCTCCCAGGAGTTAAAAGGCGTAGCAACTTTGATGATTATTTTTGGCCATATCGGCTACTTTTTGGTTAACGATCATCGTTTTTTGTTTCCCCTATCCATTTCAGCTGGTGTCGGCGTAAATATATTTTTATTGTTATCTGGTTATGGCCTGACTACTAGCGCCCTGCGTAAGGCTAGCTCCATAAAACAATTTTATAAAAAACGCTTATTAAAATTATTTGTGCCGTTGTGGCTGACTATCATAACTTTCCTAATATTGGACTATTTTATTTTACATCGCACTTATACTTGGAACTATATTATCCACTCAGTTTTAGGTTGGTTTCCCAGTGCTGATTTGTCGACTGATCTCAATTCACCGCTATGGTATTTTTCTCTTATTTTATTTTATTATTTAGCGTTCCCCCTGATTTTTTCCAAAAAATACTACTACTTATCCGCCTTAATAATCTACTATACTTCCTATGCCCTACTACTACGCTACGATTCTAATTATCTTGTAAATGTCATACATCTATATAAAGTCCATTTATTAGCTTTCCCCTTGGGCATGATTTTGGGCGGCCTGTATTTTAAAAGAAGTAAATTAAGTAGATTAATCAAAGCTGTTAAAGAAATTTTACATAAACCAAATCCGCCTAGAATTGTTATCTATTATATTTTTTTTCTTGGTTTTTTGTTTATAGCTGGCTATACTGCCTATCATTCCAATATTGGCCGCGAACCACTACAAGAACAGCTAACCAGCCTAATCACACTACTAGCGATTTTGACAGTTTTCTTAATTAAAAAATTTGATTTAAAATTATTTTCACTATTTGGTTTTTATTCCTACGAAATATATCTACTTCATTGGCCGATTCTTAGCCGTTATGATTTGTTTTACAAATACACTCCGGCTTGGCTAGCTACAATCTTATATTTAATCCTATTCATCGGCCTCGCTTGGCTCTTAAAAAAAATATCTAAATTATTTTTTAGTTGATTTTCATATTATTGCCAAAAAGCACTTTTGTGCTATACTCCTCTTGTCCACGCACCCTTCCACCTCTTAACCGAGGAGCTGGCTTATGCCCACGTCAGAATTAGAGCAAGACTACTGTCCGTGTGAAAAGCACCACCAGCCACCAGCTTGGCGCAAACTGTTCCGTCAGTTCGTTCAACACGGACAAAGTCCCAAACCATCCTGCTGCTATACCTGCCCCTCTTGCAACCGCCCTATCAAGGCCGACCGCCATGGCCCTCACACCGAAGATCGCTGTCCCCAGCGACCGGGCCAGTGAGGCCGCCAACCAGCTCCAGGAGCCGATCGCGTCATCGCGTCTAACGCGATCAGACGCGATTGGCTCCTCTGCTTTTGTAAAATAACAAACAATAGTATATACTTAAAATATGAAAAAAATAATTTCATCGCTACTCATCATCATTATCGGCGCTGGCTTAGTCTGGTTTAGCTTTTATTTATCCAAACAAAAAAATACCAATGGACAAACTCCCATTAATACTAATACACCTCAAGAAAACCCCATAAAAATTACTAGCCCCCAAGCTAATACGGAAATCACTAGCCCTGTCACTATCACTGGCCAAGCTAGAGGCCCCTGGTTTTTTGAAGCGAGCTTTCCTATAGCAATCATTGATGACAAAGATATAGAGTTGGGACGTGGCCTAGCCCAAGCTCAAGGTGAATGGATGACTGAAGATTGGGTAAGCTTTAGTGCTACTCTATCCTTCAATCCTACTACCAGCACTTCGGGCTTTATAGTCTTTAAAAAAGATAACCCCTCGGGCTTGCCGCAAAATGACGCTTCCTTTAAATTGCCAATAAAATTCGCATCAGTAGAAACTAGTACTGTTCAAGTATTTTTTAGCAATAACCAGCTTGACCCGGAAATGCTAGACTGCCAAAAAGTATATGCTATAAATAGGCTAATAGCCAAAACCGAAAGTATTGGCACCGCCACTATTAATCAACTACTCCAAGGCCCGACTGAGACCGAAAAAAACCAAGGTTATTTTTCATCAATAAACCCTGGCGTTACTTTGCAATCTCTAAAAATAGATAAAGGCATTGCTTATGCTGACTTTGACCCCAAACTAGATGAAGCTATGGGCGGTTCTTGCCGTGTCACCAATATCCGTTCCCAAATCGCCCAAACTCTCAAACAATTTCCTAGCATTACTGATGTAGTCATTTCTATCAATGGCGAGAGCGAAACTATACTCCAGCCATAAACAAATTTTACTCTAGTATTTTTAATCGGCCTTGATCAAATGTAAGGATTCTTACTTGGCCGGTTTTTAATTTATCTATCATCTCCCCTTTGGGCATGAGCCGGATAATGCTGGCAGTATAATTTTGATAATTATAGCCCCAGAGCTCAAAATAAAAATCATTAACAGTAATAGAGGTCATGCCAGTCACGACATAACTTTTGTCAGCGCTCTCAGCAAACCAGCCCAATTCATCACGCCGCCAATTGAGCAAATGGCTGTCTTTATTTTTGGGATTAACATGGACATAAACTGGCAAAGGCAAGACTTCTGGTGCAATGTCTGGGTAAGTAAAAATTAAAGCCTGGCCTAGGTTGTTTCTAAATACTTCAGCACCAGATAAGTTATCAGGCAAGCCAATTGATACCAAAATCTGCCCGGGGTTGATTTTTAGGTCCTGATAGCTAGCCACTATCTGCTTACCCAAACTAGAGCCCTCACGCCACCAATAACTTTTTTGCTCTATAACAGCCAAGCTAAATAACAGCCAGACAATAAATAATCCAGCTTTGACTTTGTAAGACCACTTGGCTTGCGCTAAAATTAATATCACCCACAAAACAAAAAATGACAAAGGTAAATACATATAACGATCACCAGCAAAGGTGGTATGGTGCAAGCCAACAACCAGCATAGGCGCTAGCGCCAATAGAGTGCTGATAAAAACTGTAAAAACAAAATACTGTTTCTTTTTTAACAGATAATAAAAATATAAAGCTAAAGCGACCAGAGTTATAATGACCACTGAATCCAAATAATGATAATAGCCTTTGAAAAATATGACTCTAAGCAGTGAAGCCGACACGAATTCATTGAAAAAAGAAGCGAGATTGCCTATCCAAGCTGTAAAAGATACTTGCAAATCGTGCTGGCCATAATAGCCAAATAAAAGGCCAATAGCCACATAGCGGATAAACATAAAAATACCTAGGAGCAAAAAATAAAAGGAAAACAAAAATTTACGAATAATATTTTTTTCTGTAAATTTGTGAATTGAATAAAAATAAGCTTCCCAGACTAGGATAATAAACGGCAGACTAATAGCTACTTCCTTAGTGAGTAGCGCCAAAGAAAAAAATATCAATGATAGCAAAAAAAACTTGACTTTAGAACTCTGCCGCCAGTGAAAATAAGACAAAAGTGATAAAAGATAAAACAAAGTCGTCCATAAATGCGGCCAAGCTGATATCCAATACACTGTCTCTACATGTATAGGCCAAACCAAAAATGATACGGCAGCTACTGTTGCCCACTTGTCACTAGACGAAACTTTGGCTAGAGCCAAAATCAGGCGCGCTAGTAAAAATACCAAAAAAGTATTAATAGCCTGAAGCAATATGCTAACTAAGTGATAGCCAACATAGTGCGTGCCGAAAAACTTAAAAAATAATTTGAAAAGCAAGACCAAGAGTGGATTGTAAGAACCACCAAAATTATTCCCCTCATAGTTGGTCAAAAATATTTGGCCACTTATATGCGTATCACGGGCAATGAGTAGCCAATGCCAATCATCAGATACAAAGTAAGTGCTCAAGGCCGGATAATAAACAAGTAAAGATAGGACCAAAAAAACCAGCCCGAGCCACACTGGTTGCGATTTTAATAAAATTTTCCCTTTGCCCTGAACCATACTTTAAAAAGTCATCTTTAACATAAGCAAGGTTACGATAATCTGGAAAGGCACACCATAGACTGGTGAATACTGCCAATTAAATATATTATGAAGTTTGCCATGATAGACAACATAATTATAAAAATTATTAAGCTTAAAATACTCAATCGCTAGCCAGGTCAAGTCTGGCAACCAGGCACCCAAAACCGCGCCCAACAGAGCCCAATTATTCACTATGGGGCCATTAACAAGAAATATCAGAATCAATAGCCCGGCCACAATTGTATCAACAGTAGCTATCCTGAGCTGATAATAAAATTTATCCCTTTTATTAGTAATATGTTCGGCTAGAGAATCGTCACCATGTGGCACCATATCCAAAATAATATGAGAAACTACGCCCAAAATAAAAGCCATTATAGGGTCAGTGACTTTAGTGCTAATCCATAAGGCGGCTGAAGTATGTGGTGTGAGAAACATAAACTTATAATATCATAAAATACCAATAAACAAAACCCCCGTACCACGACGATACAAGGGGGCTTTGTATTAAAAATTCCTTAATAATCCCTGAGTTTACGCATATCTTCATGCTTTTTGATACGCTCTAGAGCCTTGGCTTCAATTTGCCGAATACGCTCACGGGTAACGCCAAATTCCTGTCCGACTTCTTCCAAGGTGTGAGCTACTCCATCCATAAGTCCAAAACGCATTTCCAAAATTTTTTGCTCTCGCGGCGTCAAATCACTAATGACTTTTTTAACATGATCACTTAGAAGTTTTAAAGCCGCTACCCTATCTGGACCAATGTTCTTTTCATCTTCAATGAAATCTCCCAAAGTACTATCCTCTTCATCATCGCCCACTGAAGCCTCTAGTGAGACTGTTTCCTGAGAAATTTTTATAATCTGCCTAATCTTATCAATATCCTCGCCCATCTCGGCGGCTATCTCCTCGGGCATTGGATCGCGACCCAGCTCTTGGACCAAGCGGCGCTCAATCTGATTAAAACGATTAATAGTTTCCACCATGTGCACAGGAATACGGATAGTGCGCGACTGGTCAGCCAAAGCGCGAGTAATGGCCTGCCTAATCCACCAAGTAGCATAAGTGGAAAATTTATAGCCCTTGCGATAATCAAATTTTTCTACGGCTCTAAATAGTCCGATGTTTCCCTCTTGGATAAGGTCCAATAGAGTCAGGGATCGGCCAGTAAATTTTTTGGCAATAGACACTACCAAACGCAAGTTGGCTTCAATCAATCTTTTTTTAGCTTCCAAGTCGCCTTTTTCTTTGCGCTTGGCATACATCATTTCTTCTTCGCCGGAAAGAAGAGATACTTTGCCGATTTCCCGCAAATACATTTGGATAGAATCAGCCGCAATATCCGTTAAGTCACCGCGCTTTTCATCACGCTGAATACCGGAGCGCAACAAAATCTCTTTGGCGGTATTATCAGTATCCAAAATAATGCCATCAGTGGTCACTACTTGGATAGCCTTGTCATCTAGCTTGTCCAAAAATTCCTCAAATTGAGACACATAATCTTCAAGCTCTATGAACACTCTCAAGATCTCATCCTCAGTCACAAAACCGCGAGAATGAGCTTTGTTTACCAAAGCATCAGCAAAAGCGTCATCAAATTTAGCTTTGTTAGCTTTGATTTTTGCCTTGGCAATTGGTTTTGCCTTGGCCTTAGCCTTGTGGGCTGTTTTTTTTAGCGCCGATTTTTTCACGGCAGCTTTACGTACCTGGTGAGGTTTGCTGACACTGCTTTTGCGGGCAGTGTTGGTCTTCTTTTTATTCAATTTTTTGTGGCTAGCTCGACTAGCCTTGGCTTTTTTTACAGGCATATTAGCGCTGTAGTTTATGTATTTCCTTATTAAGTAAATTTATTTGGTGGCTCAATTGATCTTGATTAGTATTGTCTTTATCTAATTCCGCTTGGCGCAACTTGCCAATAAGCGTTTGCCGCTCACTGTCCAAAAAATGAAATTTCAAACGATTGACTAAGTTTTGCCAATCGCCCGACAGTTCGCTTACATTAAAATCACTATAATTATCTTCCCCAAAAAGAGATAATTTGATCCAACAGTCTCTATCAGTTTTGTCTAGTTCTTGATAATCTATAAAATTATCCAAATGCTGGTGCTTAGTATAGTAAATTATCACCTTCTTGTAAAGGCCTTGAAGCTCAGGCGATAAAATCTCTGGATCAACCTCGCTAATTAGCTTGTCTATATACTCATTTTTATAAAAAGCCATGGCCAAGATTTGCTCCGACATCAATAGTAGCCAATCTTTTTTATTTTGCAAAACTTTAACAACTGTCGTTTCTTGGTTCTCCAAAAATGACTTGGTCTGTCCTAAATCCTGACGCAAAATCTCTAAAGGTATCTGTAATTTGTCGGACAAAAGCTGAAGGTAATGCGCTTGCTCAATATTGCTCTTCAAATATTTTATTATAGGCAATATTTTTTGAGCCGCAATCTTTTTGTGATCAGAACGAGCCAAATCCACACCCGCCAGAATCCTTTGAAAATAATAATCCATGACCGGCACTGATTCCTTGATAGCTTTGAGCCACAAGGCTGGGTCAGTCTTGATGATATCAGCTGGATCTTGATCTTTTGGCAAAAGTAAAATTTTGACATTGAGCTCTTCTTGCCAGCACAGCGTAATGCTTCTGAAAGCGGCCCGTGAACCAGCCGCGTCGCCATCAAAAGCTAAGATCAAATTGTTAGTATATCTCTTTATTAGCTTGATATGATCAAGCGTTAGAGCTGTGCCAGAGACCGCCACCGTATTTTTGGCGCTAGTCTGATGCGCCAAGATAGTGTCCATATTACCCTCCACAATAATCAAATATGACTTTTGGCGTATAGCGTCTTTGGCCAAAGGCCAGCCGTAGAGAGTCTTGCTCTTGTCATAAATAGCTGTCTGTGGGCTATTGATATACTTGCCACCAATATCCTCTTCTTGATAAGCAATGCCATGAAGAGTACGTGAGGTAAAAGCAACCATGCGCCCCTGGCTATCAGCAATCGGAAACATCAGTCGCCGACGAAAACGATCTACATAACCCACGCCGCTTTTTTTCTTGACAATGAGGCCAGCGCTAAAAACATCTTCATCTTTAAAACCTTGCTTTTGTAAATATAAATAAAGCTCCTCCCAATCCTCACCGGACAGACCTAAGTGCCAACGCTCTATACTATCAGCCGTTGTCTGACGATTGGTCAAATACTCACGAACTTTTTTGGCAACAGGAGTATCACCTAAGAGTTTTTGCTGATAAAAATCAGCGGCGGCCTGATTAATAGTATAAAACCGACTATAATCTTCCTGGCGGCTAGAGCTGAATTGCGGCAAAGGCACATTAGCTCTTTGAGCCAAGAGCTTTAAGGCTTCGGGAAAACTCAAACCTTCATATTCCTGAACAAAGCCAATTACATCACCACCCTTGTCACAGCCAAAGCAATGCCAAATCTGCTTTTCTTTGGAGACCATAAAACTGGGCGTTTTTTCATTGTGAAAGGGGCAAACTGCCCGAAAATTACCACCAGCTGGCTGAAGGTTGATATAACCAGAAATAGTCTCCACTATATCTAAACGGCTTTTGATTTCTTCTACAGGATTCATGAGCTTATCTTAAGCCAAAATTAGCCATTAGTCAAAGTTTCCTGCTTAATTAGCCATATTTTACGCTTAATTCCGCCTGAATAGCCTCCCCAGCCTTTTGAGGCTACTACCCTATGGCAAGGTATAATAATTGGTATGGGATTTTTGCCAACAGCCTGGCCAATGGCTCGAGCAGACTTGGGCTGGCCCACAGCGGCGGCCAAGTCTTGATAGCTGATAACACTACCATAAGGCACTACCCCTAATATTTGCCAAACATTTTTTTGCCACAGTGTACCATGAGGTTCTAGGGGCAAATTAAATTTTTTACGCTTACCAGTGAAATATTCATCTAACTGAACAACACACTTTTTAAGAAGTGTGTTGTTGGTATTCCTCCCCCGCCGGGCGACAAAATTGATAGATATGATATTTTTTTGATTAGCTACAATCTCCAAAATCCCCAGCGGCGAAGAATAATATGTTTTAATAGCTTGGTCCATCTATTGGTACTGTTTTTTCACCGTTGATATTATCTTCTCTAATTTTTTGCGTCAAACATTGATAGCCGGCATCATGCACCCAGCTCTTATCTGGATAAGGGTAACTAACGCCATTAGCTAATTCATTTTTATTAGAAGTCTGAAAAATAGTACAGAGCTCGTATTCTTTTTCACCAATCACACGATAGCTATATTTTTCTTTGTTAACGGCGTTGCTTACAAAATTGTCCGTCAAATATGGGAAACTCTGACGCAAAGTATCCAAATCAGTTGGCAATTTTTTATTATCATAATAATAGGTGTTAAGACTGCTATCTATCTGATAAAAATTATTGATGGTCACTTGATCAATTTTTTTATTTCTGGTTACAGTCGGCGATTCTACAAAAAACCAAGCCGCCACAAAAATGGCTAAGATTAGCGCTAAAGAAGCAAGAAAATAAATCTTTACTATTTTGTCTTTTTTGCCGAGTATTTCTTCACGCTTGATATCATAAAAATAAAAGGCAAAAACTGCGCCCGAAATGACCAGAACTGTAATTGCTTTCAAAATAACCTTAGTGGTCAGTTCTCCACCTAAAAATTTACTAATAGTGGTAATCAACCAACTGATCATCACTATAAAGGCTACTAAGAGTATTAAGTAGGTTAGCCATTTCCTGACACCAGATTCTTTGTCCAGCTCACCAGAAAATAAATTTTTGTGAATCTGCCTGGTAGTAAAATAATAAATCGGCGTAGATATAATTATTGCCGCCATAGCAAACTTCATCTGCTCGTCTGAATACTGGACACTGTAATCGCTGATAATATCAATTATGCCCTTGTTGATAATTTGAAAAATAATCATGCCCGCCCCTACGGTCATAAAGACTAGGGCTACTAAAGATAAAATATAGAAAAAAGCAAACTTGGCAGAGTTATTTTTTTTAACTAATACATTGTCCATATATTTTTGGTTAATTATTTACCTAATACCTGCATCAAATCCATGGCATGCTCTTGCTCCATGGCTAAGATATTTCTCAGTTGTCCGCTCAAAGCAAACTCCTTGAGATATTCAGCCTGCTCAATGCGCATTTTGTAGCGCTCTATCGCATCTTTTTCTCCAGCCAAATCCTGCTCCAGCATCTCAATATTGTCTTTGGAAGTTAAAATTTTACCAACATCCACTGTCGGCACACCACCCAAATAATCAATCTGGTCAGCCAAAATCATAGCGTGTTGGATTTCCTCAGTGGCGTGAATCTTTATCTCTTTGATAATATCACCATATTCGGCCCCAGTCATCACCGCCGCATGCTGAATATACTGAATAGCGGCTGAATACTCTAATTCTAGGTCTTTATTTAATAGTTTTATTAGATCTGCCTTATTAATTTCCATATATTTAAAATTAATAATTAGCCTACCCTATAATAATGCCATTTTATGCCAATAATAGCAAATATTTTAGCTGGCCTTCAAAGCTAAGTAGGCCGATCCTAAGCTACCAGATGAATCACTAAGCTTATACTTTACAACTCGGCACTTATTCTTAAAGCTGGGCGCTACAAACTTGTTGACTAAAATATTTATTTCTTTATAATGCCGACTATTACTAATACCACCGCCCAAAATTATAATATCCGGGTCAAGAAAATTAATAATAAAAGCTAAAGCTATAGATAAATATTTGATAGCTTGCTCTCGTGCCAAGCGAGCGGCTTTGTCACTACCATTCATAATATAAGTAGAGTCCGCCTGCTTATTTTTGCCGCCAAATAATTTATAATATTTTATGAGGTTTGGTGCTGAAGTAAATGATTCTAAATCACCGTAATGGCCGCTAACGCATTTCACTTTGGCATCGGGATCTAAAACTGTATGGCCCGGCTCGCTACTAACACTAAAAATCTTTTTATCAATAACAATGGCGCCGCCTAAGCCCGTACCCCAGATAATACCGACCACCTTTTTATATTTTCGGCCCGCGCCAAAAACTGCTTCGGCTAGCGTAAAACAGTGGGCATCATTGGCCAAGACAATTTTTTTATGAAATTTATTACTTAGATGTTTCTTTAAATTTACACCCTCAAGCTTGGGTACATTGCCGGCATGCTTAATTAGGCCTTGGGGAGTCACCAAGCCAGGCTGGCAAACACCAATACTGCTGATAGTTTGCCCCGATACTAAGAGCTCAGCAATTACTGCCTCAATGTTGTTTAAAATCTTTTGCCGACTTTTTTGGCTCTCAGTAGCTCGCCTTATTTTTTTGATAATCTGACCGCGGTCACTGGCTATTATGCCCTCAATCTTAGTACCGCCTATGTCTAAGCCAATAGCATATTTCATATAGTTTAGGTGCCCATATCCCAAGAAGCTAGATATTTTTTCTGCTCAGGTGTGAGCACATCAATATTTATGCCCATAGATTTAAGTTTCATGCTAGAAACCTCATCCTCTATTTCTTTGGAAATATTATAAACTTTTTTATCCATTTGTTTATAGTGTTTGGCTACATATTCTGTGGCTAGAGCCTGAGTGGCAAAACTCATATCCATAACACTAGCTGGGTGGCCTTCGGCAGCCGCTAGATTGATGAGCCGACCTTCAGCCAAAATATAAATTTTCTTTTTGCCAATAGAATACTCATCAACATAATTTCTGACATTGCGTCTAGAGCTAGTGGCTATCTTTTTGAGCGCTTTGATATCAATCTCTACATCAAAGTGTCCAGAATTGCAGACTATGGCCCCATCTTTCATAACCCGGAAATGTTCTGCCCTCAGAACATGAAGATCGCCAGTCAAAGTACAAAATAAATCACCCAGACGAGCCGCTTCTTTCATAGGCATAACCATAAAACCGTCCATAGCTGCTTCTAAGGCTTTGATTTTATCAACTTCCGTAACAATTACCTTGGCGCCCATGCCTCTGGCTCGCGTAGCAAAGCCGCGGCCACACCAACCATAGCCAGCGACCACCACATATTTACCAGCCAAGAGTATGTCCGTAGCGCGGATAATACCATCAATAGTTGACTGCCCAGTACCATAGCGATTATCAAACAAATTTTTGGTTTGAGCATCATTGACGGCCATAACCGGCAAAAGCAGTTTACCAGACGCTTCCAATGATCTCAGTCTAATCACACCAGTAGTAGTCTCTTCCATACTACCTAAGATGTGCGTGGCCCAATTCTTATATTTAGTATGCAGTAGGGAAATCAAATCAGCACCATCATCCATGGTCACGACTGGCTTATGATGCAAAGCAGCGTTGAGGTGGCGGTAATAGGTGGCTCTATCCTCCCCACAAATAGCCATAACCGGAATTTTATAATCTTTGACTAGTGAAGCGGCAACATCATCTTGAGTAGACAAAGGATTGGAGGCTACTAGAAGCACATTAGCGCCGCCAGCCTTAAGTGTCCGCACCAGATTAGCGGTTTCTGCTGTCACATGCAGGCAAGCTGATACTCTTTTGCCTTGAAGTGGTTTAGTTTTAGCAAATCTAGCTCGGATTTTTTGCAGAACCGGCATATCACCATCAGCCCATTCAATTCTTTTTTTACCTTGAGGAGCTAACTTGATATTTTTTATGTGGTATTTCATAATTTTTCTTTAAAATGTTTATAATATCTATTTTGTATTTCTTTATAAGTAAACTTGTGCGTCTGGGTGCCAGCCTTCTCAACTGTATAAGTAGCTACTAGTGCCGCTACTCGCCCGGCTTTGGCTAGTGGCCAACCCTCTATCAGACCTTTGACTAGTCCGGCCCTATAAGCATCGCCGGCACCAGTTGGATCTATGACTTTAGTGACTTTAACAGCTGGGATATTTATTTTCTTACCCGCATTATAAATTATTGAACCTTTAGCACCGCGCGTAACTACTACTATATCAGCTAATTTGTTTAATTTATCTTGCGTTAATTTTAATTTTTTCAAAATCAACTTTATCTCATAATCATTGCCTATTACTAGCCGGGCTCCACCAATCATAAATTTTAATTCAGCGCTAGTAAATGAAGTGAGTTGCTGGCCTGGATCAAAAATATAAGGAATTTTCCGGCTTTTATAAATCTTTACATATTCTAGCATCCTAGTTTTGAGCTCCGGTGAAACAATGGCGATAGCGATATTATTGATATTTTTGGCTATACGACAATAACTACTACCCAATGGCCCGGGATAAAAAGCACTGATCTGATTATCCGCCTTATCAGTGATAATATAGGCGCTGGCCGTATTGCGACCAGATATTTTTTTAACTTTGGAGATATCTACATTTTTAGCTTTGAGCCAATGGCTATAACTAGTAAAATCATCGCCGACTACTCCCAAAACTTGAGTGGGTGTTTTTAGCAGTGACAAATTGTAAGCAATATTGCCAGCTGTGCCGCCAAAACTTTCTCTAACATTATCCAAAGTAAAGCTAACGTTTAAAATATGGACTTGATCAGCTAAAATATGCTCTTTAAAAAATCCCGGAAAATCCATTATCCGGTCATAGACTATTGATCCTGAAATTATGACTTTTTTGCTTATCATCACAATAAATTTTACCTTAAAAACGCAATAAAAACAACCATGGCTAGCCTTATTTTACCAAGCCGCTATTTTGATAAAATTACCCTGCTCTACCCAAACCTTATGTTTAGCTAACTCTTGTTTTATTTCTTCGTGCACCTCTGATACGCGACGCAGTGATCCGTCTTTATCAATAAATTTTGGGTCAATATACCTCAATTTATTTTTAGAATAAAAATCATAATTATCTTTATCAAGCACGATCTTGAATTTTGGATTAAGCATAACTAATTTTTTATCAATATCTTTATCGCCGAATTGCTTCAATCTATCATAAACATACTGATCATCTTTAAATAAATCATCTTCGGCGAGCAATTTTTTATTCAAGGCCAATCTGATGGCATCAGCTAAAATCTGAAAAATGGCTACCTCAAGCGGATTAGACCAACAATTGTAATCCATGTCCAGATAATCTTTAGTAAATTCTAGAGCCCAGTCGCCGTCTTTAAAAATTATTTCTTTGTTCTTGACTATTAGATTATCCAAATAATTTTTAATATTTTCACCGCGGCCAAAGTAAGCAAGCCTGTCCCTAAATGCATAATCAATCCTATCGGCGCATAAGTCAGGAATTGACCTCTCTAGTAAAGGAAAATTGTGCTCATCCATCAACCTGTCAACAGCAAAACCAAACTTAGCTAAAATATCAGGAATCTCAGAATTTCTAATTATCTTTTCATGAAAATCTTCATGCCAAGTATGGTTAGTATTTTTAAAAACATAGTCAATGACGTGGGAAAAAGCCGTATGCGGCACATCGTGAAGTAGTCCTGCAATCTGCTCTTCGAGCGGCGCCCCCATAATCCTCAAAAGCAACATTACGCCGACAGAATGCTCATATCTAGTCACTGTCTTGTTGGGCAAAACGTAAGGAGAAGCACCAGCTTGATTAATGCCCCTAAGCCGCTCTAGTGGCTGAGAACTAATAAGCTCCAGCAAAACTGGCTCATTTATATCAAATTTTCCGTAAACTCTATCGTTTATTTGCATAATAAAAATTAAGGCGTGCCTCAATTTTATAATAAATACGGTAATCTGTAAAATCTTACTTTATACCACAAAAATCAAGAAAATATAACGATTTATTTGCTTAAACATTAACTCTGGATCACTGACTTTATCTACCTTGCCTAAACATGATAAATTATTATAGAAATCCTCTTGGTATTCTACCTGATTATTCTCTATATAATTATTTAAAGCCACAAGAGCCCCAATAATTTTTGCTTCAAAATTCAAGGGAAATATCTTCTTAAAACGCAGGCAATAAAAAAACCAATCACGCCACAAAAATGTCTTAAGTTGACTGCTTAGTTTTATTAAGCTGTTGGCTATAAAATTCATATCATCGCTCTCCTGATTTGTCAGCCAATAAAAATTCTTTTGCAAATCATGGCTGTATTTGCTTTTATCCTCTTCGCTCTTAGCTAATTTGAGTAAAATAAAATTCTTCCAAGATAGTTTCAGAGAATTGAGCTTTATCAAATCTGGCTGGCCCGGACTCACATAGTCTTCCGTGCTGTGATTGATATAAAAAATCCCTCTAACATCATAAAGCCGCCAGCTTAAAAAAATCTGAGGTAAAAAATGCAGCCGTACCCTGTCATCTAAATTTTTTTTCAGTTCAAAAATCTTGTCTTTATTTTTTATAGAAATCAAAAAATCTGAAGTTTGCCTAAAAATTAAATAAACATCTAAGTCAGAGAAGGCCTCTGCCCTATCAGTCAATTGGCTCCCCCCAAAAACTATTTGTGCTTGGGGGAAAATTTTTTTTAGCTGATTATTTAAATTGAAAAAATTAAAAATCATACTAAATTTTGTAGTAAAATAATTTAATAAAACAAATTGACTAAAAAATTAATAAAATAATTATTATAAAAATAATGAATCCCTATGGCCAACAAAGTTGCAACTAAAATCATATTTTTATTTTTTCCAGCTAACCAAACAATAACCATGGCTGTCAAAATATGCATTGGCAGTGGCCACAAAAATCTCTGCCAATACAAATCCAAGTTGCCCTTAGTTATAAAATCTGACAAATAAAATATATTTTCTGACAAAGCAAAAATTAAGCCGAACAAAAATGCCCCCAGCTCTCTATAGACTTTAGCCGGCATGGGCAAAATTATGAAATAAATAACTATAGCCTTACACAACTCCTCTACCCGAGCTGGATAAAGCATAGCCATTTTTTCCAGAACTATTAAAATAAAAGGCAGGATAATAGCTATAGCTACAACAATTATCAAACGACTATTTTCGTCAAAATGTCCCGGCGAACAACTATCAACTAAATTTGTCTTTTTGTTAGCCATTAACTCTTGGATTCTTTATCTACAAAATTATAAATCTCTCTAGATATATCCGTAATTAAATTTTTTGCTTGCGGTATAGCTATGCCGCTGGTCATGATACATAAAAAATAAGGGTTAACTGGATGATATACTATGCCACAATCATGTAAAGAATCATTTCTTTCTCCGTATTTATGGGCTACCTGCACTTCCCAAGGCAAAGCCTCTGAAATCAAATTTTCCACTCGCGTATCAGTTGCCAAATCTAAAATCGCTTGAGAGTTGGCTGGATTCAAAAAACTAGAAAAATATAAAGACTTGAATAAGCGGGAATATCCTCGTGGTGTCACAACATAATCATCGCTATTAACAATATACGGGTTGGAAATGCCAACGTGAACAAAAACAGTGTTTAACTCTTCAGGGCTTAATTGACGTTTCAAGGCATTTTTAGCAGTATTATCAGACTCTTTAATCATTAACTCCAATAAGCCAGCCACTGTCTCTGCCTTACCTATTTCAAAACGATCAGGTACGCCTGCTCCATAATCAATATCATCCTTTAAGATAACAATATCTTGAGCTAATTTTAATTCTTGATCTTCTATCTTTTTGTAGACAGCCATGGCAATGGGTATCTTTAATAAACTAGCCGGCATAAAACCGTATCTTTCATTGATACCAAGCCAGCCGCCACTATTTATATTTTGAATATAAATTCCCACCTTCTGCTCTGCTGCCAAATTTGACGAAGCTAAATTGTCTTCAATACTTGTCTTTAATGGGAAAAAATGCAAGATTGTTTTCTCTTCCTGCTTATCATTATCAATAGGCAAACTATCTAAAGTAGGGCTAAGCAACCTGTACTTGCTCTTAGCAACTTTTACTTCTGGTATAACTTTCTTATATTCTAACCATAATCCAACATTAACCATCAAAGAAGCTGATAGAACTACTGTTGTTGTATAAAAAAATATTTTATTTCTCATGAATATTTATAATTATTAACCAGATATTTCCTCGATATATTCCGCATATACCCAACCATTTTGACTATCAGATAAAATAACACTATACCAACCAAAAGTATCCGGAGACTTAGCCGGCTCTTGCCCAGTAGCATATAATTTATCGCCTGATTTAACTTGAGTGATTATTTTAGCAGTCCTACTAGGTGTTTCTCGAACATTAAGCTCACCAGTAGGTGTCTCCTTGACTACTATCAAAAAACTGGCCGTACTGGTAGCTGCAGCATTACTAGCAATATCCGTACCTTGACTTATAGCTAAGCCTGACTGTCCGTCAGACAGAGTGTCAACCTGATCGGCAATATCCGCACCTACATTTACTTCTTCTGCTTGGGTTGCTTCGTAGTTATTACTTTGATTATCATATAAATTAATTAACCAACTATTTGGTAAAAAATGATACTTGTCATTAAGCGCTTGCCCAGCCAAAAGTACAATAATCACTGCGGCTATCCACCAAGTATTTTTTAAAATCTTGCTAATTATATTTTTAATATAAACACCAAAATTAGTGATAGGTTTACTTTTAGCATTAGCTGATTTAATACCAATAGTTGCTTCTTGGGTGCTAACTTTTTGTATACTATTTTTTCTACGACCACGGCCTGGACGCAATTTATTATCAGCCGCCTCATTTTCTAAAGATTTTTTAGGCAAAATAACAGGTGTTGACAAGGCTACCTGACCGCTAACAATGGCCATTTGATGTTTCCACATAGAAAATAATATAGCTACTAAAAGTCCAAATCCAGTTACAAAAGCAATGATAATCCCCCAAACAGAGACTGACTGAATTCCGCCTAAAGCTCCTAAAAATCCTCGGGAAGCGTCGGCCTGGGATAATAAAGCCTTTAATTCTTCTAAGTCTTTATTAACTGCCTCTAAGCTCTCTTTGTTTTCCCTGTAAGTCATGATTTTGTCTTGAGGGGAGGCTATATTCTCTTTTTGAGTCCGTAGAATCTTATCCGCCCTAGAATCAATATCATTCTTTAACAGCAAGGCTTGTGAGGAATACTGATTTTTCTCTAATTTTTTATAAAAATCACTTGCTTGATCTTTGGCTAAATTCAAATCCATCTCAGGAATTTGCCAAATATCTCTCATTTTTATAAATTTTTTAACTGATTCTCCGGGACCTAATTGCAACTCACCACTCGCGTACAAAGTATCTAATTGTACATCGTACTGTATGCTTAATCCCCCGTCATCTATAATATGTTCCGTCTTAGCTTCCTTGGGTAAGTATACTTTAAAAGGCACTTTTTGAGACGTTGCCGCTGGATTAGAGATCATAACATTTAAATCAACTGAACCTGAGGTATACCAAGTGCTAACTATCGGGGAACTCGTCTCTTGCACTACCTGCCGCTGCACATTAGTAACAGCTTTAAAGTCAGACAATTTATTGCGTACGTATTTTATATCAGTCATATTCTCTTGGGAAATGGAAAGTATGGAATTTAAAGTATCATTATCCAAGCGACCTAATTTAGAACTTATGCCTTGGATGGAGCTTGAGATAGAGCTCATAGCTGTAAACATTTCCTCTGGTTTAATATTATAAACATTAGTCACATTAGTAGTACTTGTGCTGCCCGAGCTAGTGCTATCTCCAACATCAATACTATCAATGCTAGTTTCTAAAGCTGTAATATTAGCTTCAATATTATCTAACTGCGTCTTTATCAAAGCAATATCCGCCTTAATTAAAGTGACATCGTCTTTAATGCCCGCTACATCTGATTGTATAGTGTTTATTTTAGTCACCGGCACAGCTAGTTGTTTCAAAATAGTAAAAGTATCATTATTGTCTGGAGCAAATGGCAAATCTGGCTCAATTGTAATAGTTTTAGTAGCCCCATCATAATCCTCTATTCGCCTAGCCACACCACTATTTTGCCCCGAGGTAAAAGTCAACAATGAATGTGTGTACAAATCATCCACAGTAGAATCTAAATTTGTGCCAAAGAGTGCTAATGTTGGGATAATGGTAGCCGTTGACACTGATGACCTTATCGCTATCAAATCATTAGACAAAAGATCCATAGCGTTTTGAATGTTGGTAATACTAGAACTTAAGGTGCTTTCCGTACTTTGTAGGTTAGCTAAAGTTGACAAGCTGCCGCTATCTAACTGGGCATCCGTCAAACGACGCGTAGCATAACCCCAAATAGCCGAGGCATCCAAAGAAGCATTGGCGGAAGCGGCCAAAATAGTAAAGGAATCGCCATTAGATGGAGCTAAGCTCAAGGCTGGCGTGATTGTAATAGCTTTGGTTGTCCCATTATAATCCGAAATTCTTCTAACTTGCCCCGCATTCATACCAGAGGCAAAAACCATGATAGCATCATTATAAAAATCGTCATTGGCGTTAGTCAAGGCTGTTATGAATTGAGTGGTTGAAGGACTAGAATCATTGACGGAAGTTTGAGCTACTATTAAACTATTTATCAAAGTATCAAGCTTGTCACCCAAAACACTCTGCCCTGACAAAATATTAGTTTCACTTGATTGTAAATCTGATAAGGTAGTCAAGGTACCCGCATCAAGCGTAGAATCAGTCAAACGACGCGTAGCATAATTCCAAATAGCAGCTGCATCCAATGAAGCATTAGCAGTAGCTGCTAAAATAGTAAAGGAATCACCATCAGCTGGAGTAGCTGATAAAGCTGGCGTAATAGTAACCCGTTTAGCCACGCCATCATAGTCACTAATACGCCTTACTTGACCGACATTAGCACCAGCTGTAAAAACCAAAATACTATCATTATAAAAATCATTGCTCGCACTAGTCAAGGTTGTGACAAATTGAGTATTAGTAGCTTCAGTATCAGCCACTGCTTTTTGCGCTACAATTAGACTATTAATCAAACTATCTAATTGGACACTTAGAGTCGCCTCAGTAGATTGCAGATTTGTTAGCGTAGCTAAACTACCTGCATCAAGCGTAGCATCGGTTAGTCGTCTATTAGCATAACTCCAAATAGCTGCCGGATCTAGCGAAGCATTGGCAGTCGTTGCTAAAATACTAAAAGTATCATTGCTACTTGGTGCGGCATTAAGCGCCGGCGTTAAAACAATTTTTTTAGTGACACCCACATAATCACTAATACGCCTTACTTGTCCAGCATTAATTCCGCTTGTAAATACCAATACACCGTCATTATAAAAATCATCATTAGCGTTAGTAAGCGTAGTCATAAATTCTGTCGTAGAAGGATTTGGATCATCCACAGCTTTTTGCGCTACTAATAAATTGTTAATCAAATTATTCAAACTGTCGGCTATAGCTGTTACTTCTACCGAAGAGGCTCGAGATGATATAGCTGTGTCAATATTAGTTTTTAATAAAGACCCAATACTATTAACAGTAGTAATAGAAGTAAGTAAGGTATCCCAAACCCTTTGTGCTGTCACATCATGAGAAGTTAAGGCGCGGGTATTATAAACCCAGACAGAAGCCGCCAAGGCCGCTAAGCCGTCATTTTCAATATTAGTAATGGTCCTAGTGCCAGCATTCCAAACATCAGCTGCAGTCAGATTACTAGTGCCTCGACTAGAAATAGTAGCATCCAAATTATCAACAATTAATTTACCAATAGAACCACTATTAGAAAGCAAAGCCGCCGCTACATCCCATACTTGAGTTGGATCTTCCAAGGTCACTCCACCAGTCAGTGTTCGGCCAGCAACTGCCCAGACATCATCTGCCGAAATATCATTTAATGCTTGAATATCCGCTAAAGTAGCCAGTGAGCCGCCACCTTCCAAATTAGCCGTGGTTAAACTACGTAAATTGTATTCCCACACCTCTTGAGCTGTAGCTCCGCCACCACTACTACTAGCTGAAGAATAGTAACTCAAAATAACAAACTCATCATTGAAAGCCGGCGTGTATGGCATGGCTGCGTCAACTGTAATAGCTTTGGTAGTACCATTATAACTAGCGATACGACGAGCAATGCCAGCATTTTGTCCGCTCATCATCACTATCATCTGATTCTGATAAAAATTAGAAGTGGTTTGGGTCATGTCAGTCACAAATACAGTGTCTGTGGCCGCCACATCGCTAACCAAACCACGTTTGATAGCTAGGCGATCATTGAGTAATTGCCCAAAAGAACCATCAATATCAGCAAAAGAACCAACCTGCGCCCCCCAAACACTAGAGGCAGTCAGGCCAGTTGATAACCAAGGCGAAACTGGCTGTCCACCAGAGTGAAAATCCAAAGTTCCAGTATCTACTGTACCGGATAAAACTGACACATCATCTAGATAAACATAAGGCCGTCTAAATATCTGATAATCCCCAGCTGTGGCCGTAGTCATTGTTACACTCTTTAAGTGTGGCGCCGCTATACCCTTCAAGAAAAGAATGGAAGTAGTATTTCTGACAATCTCAAAAATACGACCATAAGTATCTTTGAATAAATATCCTACCCATTGATTTGGCGTCCAAGTCTTGTCTACATCCTCTACCCAAGGCGGCAAATAATTACCCATAGGATTGTAAATGACTTCGCTAGTACCCGAATCCTCTGCCACAAAAGCTGATTGGGCTGAAATTTTTAAATCAGCCAAAGCAGATTCAGTTGGCGTGCCGGAAACCACGAATTGTTGCCACTCATTAGCGGTACTTTCAGCTGTCCAAGTTAAATTAGCGCCCGTCATGCCCAAACCAGACAAAGTCACTGTCGGCAAATTACTAGAACCATAATAGCTATTCATCCTGATATAACCGGTCACAGCCAAGGGCTCATTGGCCACACCAATCACTTTAGCTGAATAGTCCAAGGCCACATCAGGATTTTGCGACTCCATACGCCAAGCATAGCCACCGGCTGTATGCACCGTCGTATCCACCAAGCCCGGACCAGTGGTGCGCATATTACCAAAAGTAGTCTGGTTCACTATATCTTTGGTGCTACTAGAATAATTCATACGGATATCAGTACCCGGAATAGTGCTACCTATATAAGTATCACCCAAACGGGACATGTTGTTGTAGTCTTGGGTGCCAAAAAATACTGGACTCAAAAGCTGTGTGTTAACTCCGGTAAATTGTAATAGTGACTCTGCTTCAAAGGTACCAGTATTTGGAGGTAAATTGATGTCAGCTTCATTCCACATACCGCGTCCAAAAATACTGCCCGTATCATTAATAGATACCGAGGAATATGATTGTGCCGCCCTAATGCCAGCACCATACTCTGAACCCACGACAACCGAGTTATCAGATACGTGGCCATCAAAAATATTATCAGACATAGTAAAGAATGAATTACCATACAATCTAATGCCGTTAGTGTTCAAAGAAAATTTATTGTCATTTATAGTCACCTTGGCCACACCCACGCCAAAATTCAAAGCCGCGGAAGTCCCAGCGCCAGTAACGCCATTATTATAAAACTCGGAATTAGCCACAGTATACAAACGGCCCGAAACAAAACTAGCCGCACCCCCAGCCGCTCCTGGTGGCACTGTCACATAAGCATTACGATGACCCATAAATATACTGCCATCTATGCCCACATTTTGACTAGCAAAAGCCACATAGCCAGCGCCAATGTTGGCCGCGCCCACATGGGTAGTGACAAAGTCCGCTCCCACCATATTGGTGCCTTGAGTTTTACTGACCAAGGTATAGGCGCGGTCAAAATAATTATAAAAGACTGACTTGGATATGGTCTGCGAAGGGTAAGGTGTGATCGAAGTATAAGGATTAGTAGCAATGGTAAAATTGCTATACTGATTTTCCATTGACAGATGGCTTAAAGACATGTTCGACAAGCCCGCTAAGCCAACATAAGTCGTAGCCGCCGAGTTGGTGCCAAAGCCAGCTCCTTGATTAACAATATTAGCAGCCACTAAGGTCGCTCCCGTGTAGCTAATCTCTTCATCAGACCAAATATGCGTACTGCGCTTGAGATTCAAAACCGGTGAATATGTCGGACTACTACTTGAATCGCGAGCCGCTTTGTGATGGTAAGTAAAATTATGCGACCAGCCAGTCAGGGTCGCGGCTGTGCCGTTTTCTTCATGACCAGAACCGTATTTAATACGCGCCGAAGGCGTATATTTTTCTCCAGTATTATCTACCCAGACACGAGTGCGTTGCGGATAGGTAATCACTCTAATTCTATCATTGCCCGTGTCAGCGCCATTGGTAAATATCATTGTCGGACTACCCCAAGCATAATCAGACCAAATCCATCCCTCTTGCGAATTCATAGCTGTATCAAAACTAGCCCTATAAATATTGACACCGGTATTTGAGCCACAACCAGCTGTTTCTCCACCAGTCCAAGCAGAACTTGGCGATGTAAAAGACCCCCAATTGCAAGATCCAGAAGTGTCAACTGGATTATCAAATATAGCCAATTCATCAATAGATCCATCAAAAGCTCCATTATACTGCCAATTGTTGCCAATCCTAACTAGGCCAGCATTGGCTCCCCTAGCGGCCATGGCTGATCCTTGGTTTGTCTCAAAAACAGCGCCATCAAGCCACGCTCGTTTAAAGTTACCAGTATCACTCCAAGCCACGCGCAGATGATACCACTCGCCAGCAGTTGCTGAAAATGTTTGTTGTAATAAAGTGCCCTGCACTGCACCAGCATAAATTCCTATTTCTAATTTTCCATTAGTGTTATGCCGGATAAACAAGCGATCAGTATCACCCTGGTTAGCATAGTCAAGTAAATACTGACCAAAAGGACTAGTAGATGTTGTTGGCGAGCCACTATAATTTGTCTTAAACCAAAAATCTACTGTGCCTGTTTGCCGAGCAGTAGCTGTACCGCTTTGGCCTTCTATATTATAACGCGTCGCTATAGGACTGCCGGTCAATGTCCAAGTGGGCGGTAATAAGACAGCGCTACCCATACCATTGACGCCTGTCCAAGCGCCATTGTTTCTTAAATAATTGTTTTGCAATAGCAACATGCGGTCACCAAATTTTGCGCCAGTAGGACTGCCCGAATTTATCCGTAAAGACACTTGGCTATTCGGCGCTGTATAGGTGGTACCAGGTGTAGCTGTGCCAGCTGCACCGCTTGCACTGCCTGTGACTGTATAATTACTAGCACTAGGATTCCATTCAAAATCCCATGCCTCATACTTGGTATTGGTATTACTGGTAGTAATGCCAACTGTGCTATCTAAGCCCTTGTAGCTCCTAATAGCTGTTGAGCTGATATAAATCTTGTCCCCTACTTCTGGTCGGACAGTACCATTCCAGCCGCCCTTGTGCTTGATAGTAAAGTTTAAATAAGAGCTGGTAAAAGGAATACTGGGATAAGCGTTGCCGATCGAGCCGGCGCTAGATCCAAGTAAGCGCCAATAATTCGCATCGTCAAAATTATCTGTCCAGCCATTGCTGGCGCTCATTGAATCAAAAATTACTTTATTACCTGAACCGCTAGTAGCCGAACCAGCGTAAATTCCAGTTTTGCCAGTAGTGTAAGTGGAGTTGGTTGTACTAAAATCCCATGACCCTGGCTCGCCACTAGCGCAGTCAGTAGTTGCCCAAAATTTGACGCTCAAAGCCGTACCAGTGACATCGGCTTTTAAACAATACCAAGTGCTATCAGAAAATGCTTTACTGGTGGGTGTGCCAATCACTGTCGGCACTCCAGCCAAAGTAGTATAAAAGCCAATTGTATTGACAGTAGATGTTTTAGTAATCAAAGCCGCGTAGCCATTACCATCCAAACTTTGCCTCATCAAAAATCCCAGACGTCTAGTAGTGGCATCAGCCGCCATATCCATATACACCAAACCAGACACGCTATAATCAGTAGTGTCAACATTGGTATTTTGAATATTCAAATGAGTCAAGTTTGTTTCATTGATGTTTAGCTGGCCATTTTGAATATGCCAAACATAAGGTGCCGAAGGCGGCACAATAGCCGCGGCTGAATACTTATGAGTCTCTATCCAGCCCGGAGAATTACCATACTCTAAGGTATAATTTTCATTAGGATCATAGCTGACTCCAGTTGTGATTTGCCCAATTTTTGCTTCTTGACTGCCGCTTGATACATTCAATGCTCCAGCATCAAGGCGTTCTAAGCCACTCATGCCAATAGGAGTGTTTTGATTGGCTGGCGAAGTAGTCCAAGAAGTAAAACCGCTAATCCTGACTCTGACCCAATAAGCATTTACGCCATTGATAGTAGTCTTGGCCGGCGTGCCAGATAAGTCATATGGCGTCCAGCTCAATATTCTGCGAGGGGCGTTACCATTTTCCGTAAAAAAATTACCAGGATCAAATGACTTCCACTGACCGCCATTGAGGCGGGAAATAGTAGCGCCTTGAGCTGTGTCATAGCCAGCCACCATTGGCTCGGTAAAAGTAATAACCCCAGCCGCCACCGCGCTAATACGGCGATAGATCGGGCTAGAATCATTATCATCAATCATTACCACTTGATCAACACCAAAGTTTGCCTGGTTGCCCGAAGTCACTGACACAGTATAGGAATTTCTAGTAGTATTGGCTGACAGAGGTATAGTGTGACCAGCGCGTACTTGATATTTATAAGCATCTCTGGGTGTAAAAGAAGACCAGCCAGCTCCATTATAAAATTCCCAAGTAAATAAAGACGAAGCATTCATCAAGGTGCCAAGATTGGCTTCTAGTGAGTAAAGCATATTGGTGCCTTGGTCACCAAAATAAATCGCGTCATTGAGCTCCGTATTAGCGCCATCGCCAAACAAAGTCCAAGCAGTGGAAGTCGCATAATTATTAGAAAAAATTGGCGACCCGCTGTTATAATCACTGTTGTAAACATCTGTCACTGGCACAGTACCAATCTCTGCCACCTCCATATTTGGTGTAGGCAAAGCATTGCGACCAAAACCAGCCAGTCCTGTCCAAACTGGAAACTGATTAGCGTCATCATTACCACCCATCCTAACAGAAGAAAAATTGTTATCAACCACTTGGTTGGTAGCACCAGCCACAGCGATATTATCCAAGGGTTGCCAATTGCCTACTACATTATCTTTGACATCCACCCAGGTATTACCAGCGTCAGTCAAATTATTACCTAAATATCCAGTATCAATATTACCATCAATATCCACGGCCAAATCGCTTTTCATGGTGCGAAAATCATCACTGCCTTGGCCATAAATTTTTACTCGGCCAGTGCGAATATTGTTTTGTGTACCAGCGGCCGTACCAGTCAGCCCCGACATAGTATAGATACCTGCTCGCCTATCTGTGCCAGTGGGCAGTTCTGTGGTTGGCCCCTTGGCAGCATATGCTCCCTGGGCCACAGTATAACCAGCCACCAAAACTGCCGTACAAGTAATAACCGTAGAGCTTTCTACTGCCGCCACAATCCTAGTAGTAGCCGGCGAATCATTATCATCAATAACAATAGTGTCGCCTGGTGCAAAACCGCTAGTTGATGCTAAGGTCAAAGTAGCGGTGACCGGAGAATCAATAGTAAGTAGTGATGAAGCGGCTGGCGAAACATTATCAAAATAAATATCAGCGTGACTGGAAGCGGGAATTGGATCGGTGCTGTCGCCAAAAGCTAAAGTAGCATCTGAATCCACAACAATTTTTCCAGGTATAGTAATACGATAATGCTGATTGGCTGTATCGGCTATAGTTAATTTTGAACCAGGAGTAATAATTGCTGACACCCAGCCGCCATTATTAGTATAAGTAGCAAAATTACCCCTCGTGCCAGCGCCATCACCAATAGCTGCCGCGTAATTTCCAGTATAAGCCAAGGCCGCGTCCCAACTGCGATCAATACTTACTACATGCTGTTCTTTGTTGAGCCAGACATAATCATTAGTCAGATTTGTAGAATCGCCAGTGTCAGAATTACTTTTACCATTGCCCACAATCACAATGTCCCCATCAGCCGGCGCATTGGTATTGGCATCGCCATAAGCCACAAAAAATATGTGCCGATTAGATAAAAATGGGTATCTAGTAGCAGAAGTGGCCAACGCTTCATTTTTTGCATAAGCCAAAACAACAGAAGTGGTGCGAGCTAATATGGAATTTAAACCATAGGGATTTTGAGTAAAATTATGAGAAGTAAAACGCAAAACCGCGCCATCGGCTGGCGTGCCAATATTGGAAATATTGGCTGATATTTCTGAGATCATAGCTCCTTGGGCTACTGTAAAAGCTGTAGTTAAATTTGCTGCTAAAATAATAGATGGCCCACTAGAAGGACAAGCTCCATCAGAGGCATTGGTACTTGCAATACGATGCGTCACAATTGGTGCTGTATCATTGTCCCAAATTTGCACACTAGCTGAAGTGCCTACGGCAGCGGAAAATCCGGCAATGCTACTTACGCAAACCCTAGTAGATACAGCTGAATCAGCTGTTAGTGTAGTCATTGCTCCCTGGATAATACGATTTTTCCAAATAGCTTGGGCAACTGAAGCGTTCTTTGAAGTAGTGAAACCAGTCACAGTAGCGGCCGTAGTGATTATTGAGGGACCATTACTACAATTGGAATCAGTAGCATTGACCGAGGCCACTGTCAGAGAAACCGTAGCTGTGTCTGCATCCCAAAGGTTTATAGTTTGATTGACGGCAAAGCCAGTGATAGAAGAAACGCACAATCTAGTGGATGCTGTAGAGTCAGCCGTTAAAGTCGTAAATGGCACGCCATCATTGACCCAGGCCTCTCCCGTACCACCGGTCGTTGGTGTTGTCAACTTTCTACTTTGCGTACCCGATACAGTGCCAGCCAAAGTCCAATTAGTATTAACCGAGGAATAGGTAGCCGTCCAATGCTCATTTTCCGTGCGCCGAGCTGTGGCCATACCAGTGCCGGCCGCTGAATTAGCGGCTGTCATGGCCGCGGCTGTCAAACCATTATGCCCAGTCAACACTTTGGGCATGGTAATTGTTGGCGAATTAATCAAATCAATGTCGTTAGTGCCAATAGTGCGAATAGTCCCGTTGATAGTAGGAAAATCACCATAAGGGACATTGGCCGCCCAAGTGCCAAACACCGGCGTACCAGCTCCCATATTTATAATCCTAATACCATAATGCGCATCCTGAGTGACCGCCACCTCTGGGTCAAAACGAAAATCAAAAGTGCCACGACCAAATTGACCAGGCGCTAAATTCTCCCCTGACAAAGCGCGATTGAATTGCAAAACTGCTCGACTCAAAACCACAGTATCACTAGGATAAGTATAAGCGCCTTGCGTGCCAGTGATATAATTAGAGCAAGAGGTGGTACAAGTAGCGGACGGAAAACTCAAAAGTTCAGCCACAATATCAACATTGGATAAAGAAGTGGCTGTTAAATTTTCTAAAATCAATTGTACACCGCCCAAGTTACCGGTGGCGTTTGGTTTAAAACCAACAAACTGAGCCGCCGCATAAGTAGCTGTCGCCGGCACAGCCACATGACCCAGAGCCAAAGCTCCGGCCGCGCCGTCAGTAGCCGATGGTCCAGGATGGATAGGGTTAAATGTACCACTTTCTGCATCACCATTAATGCCGTCCCCCGAGTAGGCCATAGCTGTATACCAGTCGCCATTAGTAGATAGAGTAGTAGTACCAGCCGAAACTTTTACTGCCCCAGTAAAGGTGGCCGCATAAGCTGGCGTATTGTTTTTAAACATCCAATCAAATAAAGGTGTAAAAGAACTGATGCCCAAAGTGCCAACTACCATAAAAAATATTAACCAGCTAGCCATGGCTCTCCGCAAAAGGATTCTAGTTGGATCACGCCATAAATGACGAAAATCAGTGAAAGTTAAAATCGGCTCAGCTGCTAACCGCAGTTCTTTATTTCTTGGCACTAACTTCTTAGCCATTGGTAGTGGTGCCAAACGACGAAGGGGTTGCAATAACCAAAAAGAAAATAATTTAACTTGCCCCCAGCTATCTTTAGACCACCTAATATATCTCCCGCGATTGGCATAAATTGTTGCTGCTTTTTTTCCAAAGAAATCTACAAAACGACCAAGAAAAACTCCTGAAAATATTTTAAACAATTTGCCTGATAAAACTAATACCTGATAAAAGAATTTAAAAATAAAAAATAAAGCCAGGGCTAGGGCTTTAAAAATCCAAACTAAAGCTTTTTCCAAAATCGGAGCCTTGATTTTGATAAAACTATAAATAAATTTTGAGCTACGGATAACATTGACAAGTAGACTAACTAGCCGCGGCCAAAAGAAATTTTTAAAAAACGATCTTACCTGTGGTAAGAGCCAAATAAATAGCTTATTTAAAACTTTAAAGATAAAAACCAGGCTCACCCATGTACCATACAATATTAAAACTAATAGGGTAGCTATAACTTTTACTATCCACATGAAAATAAGCAACATTATTTCCAAAATTTTATTAAAATTTTTCTTTTGTGGTTTAAGTTGAAGTTTTGGTAAAGAAATCCGGTTAATTTTCCTCATAATTTTATTATGCGACGTCTTAAAACATATTATTATATATTATATTATAACATAAAAATGCCTTCAAACAAAATTTTTTAACCTGTGTATAAAAACAAAAAATACCCCACTATTTTTAGGGTATCTTTATAAAATAAAAACTGCTTACCTCCCCCTATAATCAACTTTTTTTGAAAAATTTACCCCTTATCACATTAAATAAAACAACCAACAAAAATCCTAACCACAGAACAATAAGAATTAACAACAAATAAAAAGTCGTATAATCCTGTTGCCCCATAGAAATAAATCTCTGCCAAATAGCTTGGGCATAATTTGATTTTAATACTATAAAATCAACATAGGTACTAGCCTCCGCATTATCATTGGTATTTTTTTGGGTGGCCTGAGATTGGACTGTCAATTGGGCTCTATGACTTCCCGGTTTTATATTAAAAGGCGTTGTCACCTCTAAATTTATATTTTTAGCCTTGCCCGCTTCTATTTCTATAGAGCTAGGCTTTATTGTCAAAACAGTCTCGTCCACACTCAGTAAGAGCATATTCAAATTTAAATCTAAATTTTCATCGCCTGTATTAACTACCACCAACTTATCAATGTGCCATATCTCTCCTGCTTTAACATCATGACTAATATTATAATTAGGTGACATAATCATGATGCTAGCTGTAGCCCCAGCGGCCAAAGGACAAAAAAACAAAAACTGCCCTAAAAACAAAATTATTAATTTTTTAAAAAAAATGTTCATTAATTATTTTTTACGCAAATAATATTTTCTCTTATTTTCTGCCAGCCGCTCAATCGCATAGCGTAAAGCAGTGCGCGGCATAGTTTTATAATTCTTATCCAAAAAATTTAACAAAATCTGCTCATCACAGCGCTTGCCCATTTCTCTGAGCATCCAACCAACAGCTTTGTGAATCAAATCGTGCTTATCGTGAATTAAAATTTTGGCAATTTTTATAGTCTCTTTACTTTGACCTTGATAAATATAACAAAAAGTAGCTAAAATAGCTACACGCTTTTGCCACAAATTTTTGCTCCTCGCTAATTTATATAAAATATCTTTTGGTTTATCAGCCAAATATGCGCCGACAATTCGTGGTGCAGTCAAGTCAATTAAATCCCAATTATTAATGTATTTATAATTTTTTAAATACAAATTAAAAATTTGTTTTTGCTTGGCACTATCCCCTTTTTGATATTGATCAACTAAAATCAAGAGCGCACACAAGCGCTCCTCATGAATAGCTGAATGCAAAAGTTTGGTGGCTTGCCCTAAAGGCAAATCGCTATATTGCCGAGCAATTTTTCTAATATCCGGCACTACGACACCAATAAATTGGTCACCCTCGCCATACTGGCCCGGACCAGTTTTAAAAAATCTCTGCAAATTTTGAGCTTTTTGCCGGCTAGATAATTTTTTTAAGTCTTTCTTCAATTCTTCAATCCGGCCCATTTTAGATAGGTGTATTAATAGTTACATCTTCCGGCAAATCTTTGTTTGACATACGCCGACGATTTATAGCCACCAGAACAAAAGCTATAAAAGCATATATAGCCGCCAACCAAAACGGCCAACTAATATTAATCTCAAAAATAAACCCAGCTACAATCGGAGAAATAATCATACCTAGAGACGCTATAGATGTCAAAACTCCTAAGAGTTCTCCGCGACTAGTAGTACTAGTGCCCACAATTTGACTAGTCATTACTACCCTTAAAACTGATTGGCCAAAAGTAACTAAGATAAGACCAAATAAAAACTGCCATAAATTATGAAAACCCATAAGTAAAAACCCTACTGCAAAAAATAACAAAAGCCAATATTCTAAATTTGGCTCGGAAAAATTCTTTAACCAAAAATGTTTCAAAACTACACCTTGATTAATAGCAATAATTATACCCACACCCGTAAAAGCCATACCAGCTGCAAAATGACCATAGCCAAAGGCACTCTTCATATAAAGTGCGAAAACTGAGTGCATGCTCACTGCGGCCAGACCAAAAAGAAACCATGCCCAAAAAGCCGGTAATAATTTTTTATTATTCCAAGCTCGCTTAAGTGGCAACAAGGGATTAAGTTGCAATTTTTTGTCTTTATCCAAATGGTGATGGCTCTCTGGCAAAAAACGCCAAGCTAAAAAAGCATTGACTAACGCCAAACAACCTACAAACCAAAAAGGAAATGAATGAGAAATTCCTCCTAAAATACCCCCTAAAAATGGCCCTAAAATAAGACCAACTCCAAAGATAGCCCCCACTAATCCTAAATTAGCTGTCCTCTCCTTGTCATCTTTAGAAATATCCACCAAATAACTCTGGGCCGTAGAAAAGTTACCAGCGGCCAGTCCATCAATAATCCGCCCTAAAAATAAAATCATTAGAGACTTGGCACTAGCAAAAATAATCCAACCAATAGCTGTACTCAAAATACTAATAACTAAAATAGGCCGACGACCAAAACGGTCTGATAAAGAGCCTAAAAGTGGCGCACTGAAAAATGAAAATAAAGAAAAAACGGCCAAAAGGACTGTCACCATAAAAGGTGTGGCTCCAAATGATTCTACATAAAATGGCAAAACTGGTATGACTATACCTAAACCAATAACATCAACCAATACTGTAAATACAATTAATATCTTTTGTTTTGACATGATCTATATTTTTTAGAATTATTTTTTATCCCTATTTTTCCAAGCTAGCGGCATCTGGGTACTAGCATGGCGGGCCACTGAAGTGATAAAAGCCAAAATAACTCCAATGCCGGCAAAAATATAAATGATAGTAAATATTTTACCCGCGTCAGTATGTGGATAAAAATCGCCATAACCCACTGTAGTTAAAGTAATGACGCTAAAGTATAAAGAGTTAAGCCAGGTCCAGTTCTCTATCCGATGATAAAAGAAAGTGCCGGAAATAAGAATAATCATCACTAAGAAAAATAAAATGCGAAATTCATGGTCTTGCCAGCCGCGTAAAAATCCACGTATAAATCTAGTAAGCGTAAAAATCGGCATACAGCAATTAACTTATTTTTTTAATAGCCCCGCGCACTAATTCCAAGCGTTTGGCTAGTTTGGAAGCAAATTTTTCTAAATGGGCTACTTTGGAAAAAGCCAACATATCATTGCCAATGCTAAATACTAATAATTTTTCACCTTTTTTCAAATGCAGAGCCTCTCTAGCATCAGCTGGTATAACCACCTGTCCCTTTTCCCCCAAGGTAGTAGTACCATAAAAAAATTCTTGTTTACAAACCTTAGACATAAATCTACTATTAATTAATATTGAATCCTACAAGTAGGAAATGTATGATATATAATCATATTATAACTAAGTAAATTTTTTGTCAATAAGCTTCCACTAATAATCAAAAAAACCTTACTCTCTAAACGCAAGGCCTTTTAATAAACCCCCTAATTAATCATCCTCTTCTTCATCATCATCGCCTTGGCTAGCTGGCAACGGTATGTTATTGGTGTTTTGTATATTTTGATCAATCTGTGTTTGACTAATTGTTTGATTAAGAGTGCCAATATAATAACTAGCCAGAAGACTATTGGCATAACTAGAGTGACCAGAGCCACCCTTAGTATTAAAAGCGGCTGTACCATCCTGACCACAATAAGGAGCAATAGCCGACACTCCACCGGGATGGGCCGACAAATAGCTGGTGACATTATAAACTTTACTATTTATAATCAGCCAGCAATCTTGGGTAGAATTGTGTTTGGCAATTTCTTGAGCATTCAGCATCAACTGCCCGCTATTCTCCCCTAGTAATTCCGTCGGTTTAGAACTAGCGGAATTTTGCTGGTTTTGATAAAAAACCAAACCAGCGGTCAGCGTAGCTGTCACCACTGCCCAAAAAATAAACAAAGATACTGTAACTAATTTTTTCATAAAAATTTAAATTGCTCCCAATGGATTCGGCGACTACTCACATTAAGTGCCAAGAACTGCTGACGCAGGCTAGTCATAAAAGCATCTGGTCCGCACAGCATAATGTCCTTATCGTCCAAGCTGTGGCTAAGCTCAGAAATTTTTTGGCTAGTGATGCGACCCTGATCACCAGAACACCAAGAAATAATTCTTAAATTACTATTAATTAAATTTAACCCCATCAATTCATCGAGCAATACTGCTTCTTGAATATTACTGGTACAATAATATAAATCAATTTTATAAGCACTATCTTTTAAATCACGAACCATGCTCAAAAAAGGAGTAATACCAATGCCGCCGGCAATCCAAATCTGATTTTTATTATCAATGTGTTTATAAGAAAACCTGCCAAACGGCCCATCAACATCTGCATAATCACCGACTTTAAGACTCTTGAGCTTAGCCGTATAATCACCCAGCGATTTGATCATTATTTTCAAATTTTCCTCCTCTGGAGCACTAGACATAGAAAAAGGATGGCTCTCTGAACTCAAATTATCGCTAAAAAATCTAAAAAAAGCAAATTGTCCGGCAATAAAATATAATTTTTTATTTCTTGGCGCTAACTCAATCTCTACTACCTGATCACTAAGCCAATTAACCTTGATAATGTTATAAACCAAATTATCGTTCCAATATTTACTTAGGAAAGCTCTATAAAAACCAGCCGCTATGCCCAAGAGCGCCAGAGTTAAAATATAAAATCTCAAAAAATTATCTCGAGAAATATCGCTAGTAATGAGCAAAATATGCAAAATAGCAAAAACAAAAACCACTACCATGAATTTATGGGAAATTTTCCAGTGATGGTATTTGAGCTTTATATAAAAAGTCAAAACCATCAAAACTATCATAAGTACTAAGGCAATAATTCCATAAGTGACAGCTAGATTGCCTGATGGCAACAAAAATAAGGCAGCGCTACGTAAAGAAATTCGTATATAGGTGACTAGCAAAAATAAAGGATGAAACAATAGTAAAGAAAAAGATAGGGCGCCTATCCTACTATGATACTTATAAACATTACTAAGGCCTAGATAGCCCTTGTCTAAAATTTTAAGCCGGCTACTCAAAATCAAATTAAGAGAAAACAGGGTCATGCCTAATAAACCGACAATTTGTCCTAAGCTGGTAGTAGCTATGTTAAAATCTATGAATCGCAAATTCAGCGGTAGCAAAAAAACCCAGCGAATAACTGGTAAACTTGCTAATATTACTATAATCAGCCAACCACTATTATATTTTAAAAATTTACCCATAAATTAATATGCCTATGACTTACTGTATAATAATAGCATTTTTCTTTAGCTAAAAAAAGTAAAAACAATAATTTTTACCTGAACTCCTTAAAAGTAACGACACTAAGATTATCCATGTTATAGCCATAGTGGCTAAAAACTTCTCGGGCATCACCGTCAAATCTTTTCTCCCAATCAATGCCTAATTGGATACAAGAATTTTTCAAAGATTCCACTGATGGGCCCTCTACTTCCATATAAGTGGGTATCTTGGGCCAAGTATCAATATCAACAGTGACCTCACCGAGCTCAAAGGTGTGCCGATATTTTTCTATTTCTCTTATAGCTTTGAGCCCAATTTTGTTCAAAAATTCCGAACATTTATCTAAATCTGATACTTCCAACTCAATTTCTTGAGCACTGTCCACTGTCTGCCCGACATTGCTTTTATAAGTCAATTTTATTTTATCTTTAATTTTCCGGAGTCTCACAAATTTATGTTGCCCTTGCCATGACCCAGCTTGATCGCGAAAAATTATTTCTTCCAATTTTTCTTCGCCTTTATCAACAGCCTTAAGCGAAACGAGTTTTTTTACAAGTTCGTCTTTATTTATTTCGAGAAATCTTGTTTCTATTTCTAACTCCATAACGTATGCCGGCTTATCCAATAATAAATTATCATGTCCTTCGACTCGTTCACTTTGTTCCCTCGCTCAGGACATTCGACTTCCCCTCGTATATTTACTTTAGTGAGTGGCCGAAGGCGAGCGAGGAGGAGTGAAACAACGACGAGTCGAATGGTCGGAGGCGCTGATAAGCGCCGTAGATCATGAGTGAGTCCCGCCATGGCGGGACGAATCGAATGGCGGAGAGGACAGGATTCGAACCTGCGAGGGCTTTAACACCCTACTTGCTTTCCAAGCAAGCGCACTAGACCAACTATGCGACCTCTCCATATTATAAAATTATGCTTTCCCCCGCCTTTGGCGGGATTGCTGTTTGTTGCCAATCGCTACGCTCTTGGACAAACAGGGAACAAGCGAGCGCACTAGACCGCTATACGAACCTTCCGTATGGCCAAATATGTTTACCCGCCGAAGCCTTGGCATAGGCGGGCGACCTCTCCATATTATAAAATAACGCTAAAAGTATAAATTTAATTACCATTTTAGTCAACCCAAAACTCGGCCCAATGATTAGACATATAGGCCGAGTAAAATTATCATAAAATTATAGGGAACCCTCTGGTAGTTTCTTTAGATCTTGATTAGTAATACCCAAGCTTAAAAAACGCATGATTTCATAAGCCGAATCACCGTCCTTCATATAATAACGTTTGCCATCCTTAGGGTTCAGATACCACGCTTCACCGCGAGATTCTACTTGAAGCAAAATATTACCCAAAAGACGATTTGTCAAACTAGCATCAATACGAACCTTGCTAGTGTCAGTATCAGTAGGTATATAGCCATTTTTTACTTCATCACCATCCGAAAATCCATCATCATCACTATCACTATCATAAGCATCGGTTCCTAATGCCTCCTCCATCTTATCTGGCAAACCATCGCTATCCGTATCATCTTCCTGTAATCGGGAATCAACACCAATGGGAATCTTAGCTAAATCACTATCGCTAATACCTAGACCAAACTTTCTCATCATGTCATAAGCTACTGGACCATTTTTCATATAATATCTTTTCTGCGAAGTATTATCAACATACCAAGCTTCCCCGTGCTCCTCTACTTGAAGCAAAATATATCCTTTTAGCCTGGCTAATAGGCTACCAGTTCTGGTTAGTGGCGTATAGCTATCGTCAGTATTCTCCTCGTCGGTATTATCATCAGTCGCTTCAACCGCCGGCAGGCTAAATTCAAAGATAGTTTCTTCTCCTTCAGCCACTTCTATATCATATTTCGTATATTCATTACTGCCTTTCTTTAGATAAAAAGCATAGACTCCTTTTTTCAAAGGATTATATGGATGATCGTCAGCTACATAGATAGTAGCTGAACCATCGCCCGTGGTCTTTAATGTCTTGACTAGAGTACTCTTTTCTTTTGTTGGATTACCATCAATATCATATTTCTGAGCATAAATAGAAAATGATTGGTTAGGGACTACCTTGCCACTAGCATCACGAATAATCACCTTGATATCTGACAAAGTCTTAGTAATTTCTTTATCTTCTCCACAAACAAACTTAATATTATCAAACCACCAAAATTCTCCGGCCTTATCAGCCTTATCATAAATATTCAATACATAACTAGCTCTGGGGTCAGGATTAAATGACAAGACGGCCATACCATTAGCACCGACTTTGGCGCTAGCTGCTTTAGTGGAACTAATTGGCACGCCATTAGCATCAATGTCTTGCTTATACAAAAACACGTTAAGTCCAGGAATAATATCACCCGCCGCCGATCGAGGTATAACATTGACATATGATTTATCTGAACAAAGATCATTGCCTGGTATATAATTCTCAATAGTCTGCAAAGTGATGGCTTTGCGTTCCTGATCAACCATCTGCAAATCATAATACTTGTAAGTCTGCCCATCACCGCCGACAATACTGGCCGCATAGGTGCCGGCTGGATATTCAAAAACAGCTACACCTTTATCATTGGTAGTAATACGTTTTATCAAACTACCAAAAATCTTTTCACCATCAATATCCAATTTTTGCTCATAAATTTTTACTTCCGACCCAGAAGGAAAGGGTATGCCATCAGAATCTTTGACTGTAAAAGCGATATCACTAAATTTAAAATTAAGCTCCGTTGTGTTTTTTTCATCTACTTTAATATTATACTGGGAAAAGGTGCCACCTTGTCTGCCAGGGGACTCAAAAACATAATAACCAGAAAAATCACCATTGAGTGACCTACTCTTATCAGTCACATAAGTAGTCACCTGCCCAGTTGAACCAGTATCCAAGCTGGCAATTAACTGATCTTTTATAGGTTTTTCATCAACATCATATTTTTGCGAATATAGTTTAAAGCTAGTATTAGCCATAAGCACTCCCTGAGAATCTCTCAAGACTGTGTGTATGCCGCTCACATTAATGACTTTATCTATGTGCTCAAGACAAACTGGCCTCAATTCATTATAAATATACATACTGCCGGCGCTGGCGTTTTGATCCCATATCTTAATTACATAATCAACATCTTCTATTTCAAAACTAGCTACACCAATGCCAGTATTTGAGTTGGTTTTACCTGAAGTTACTAATTTGGCTGGTTTTGGATTTTGATCAGCATCAAAAACCTGTACATAAATAGCAAAATTAATGTTTGGCACAAAGTCGCCAGCCTGATTTCTTACTGTTAGCGCTAGACTTGCCACACAAGGCTCTTCGGCGGCTAAGGCTGTCAAAGGCTTAACACCTTTATCTTTAAAAACTTGCTCACCTTGTGCCCCAAATAATAAAACAAAAAACAGGGTCATTAAAACAAGTAGTTTTACCCTGCCCATTTCCTCAAAAATTCTCATAATTTTACGCTTATTTTATTATAAATAGCCCTTATATAATAACATGAATAAGCGTAAAATTCAATTTCTGCTAAAGCTTATATCTCTCCTATATTTATACTCCTAAGATCTTTGTTAGAAATGCCTAGACCAAAGTTTCTCATGATATCATAGGCGGCCTGGCCATCTTTCATATAATAGGCCCTACCATCTTGAGGGTTGATATAATAAGCTTCACCTTTAGATTCTACGTCCAATAAAATCTTACCCCAAGTATATTTGGGAAACATTTTATTGCCAACAATAAAATCATGCTTGGCGCCCAGCCCTAATTTTTTCATAACTAAATAAGCATCCTCGACTGTGCCTAGATAATATTTTTTGCCATTGTCAGGAAAAACATACCAAGCTTCTCCATGCTCCTCTACTTGAAGCAGTATTTTACCAGCCAGCCTTTTTGATAACTGACGATCAATATTGCCTAACAATTGTTTTTCCGCAAAAATGTATTGCTGATTTTTGTCATTAGCCCTTGTCTGATTGTCGGCGTTATCATCCAAAGCGCTATAAACATAAGTACTGTCGGGAGATGTTTGCGATATGGCTTTAAAAACATCTAATAACTTTAGCCCTTGGCTAATTTGGCTATTGCCAATAATCCCATTAATTATTTCTTTATTACTAATACCTGGATATCTAGATTTTATAAGGGCGGCTGTGCCCGATACCATTGGCGTGGAAAAAGAAGTGCCACTGCCGGATTTGTACAAAGCACTAGTCGCATACGAAGGCACGGCGGTGCTGGTGATATCAACTCCCGGCGCATAGACATCAACACAGACGCCATAATTGCTCCATTTAGTCTTTCGGCCATTTTTATCAGTTGATCCCACACCTAGTATCATATTTTGGTTAACATCATTACAAACTGGCGACATAGGGCTTACGCCCAAGTCTTGTCCTAAACCAGTGTCAATATCGCCATTACCGGCCGCCACTACTAAGACTACATTGTGATTGTAGGCATAACTCATGGCCTCATCAAATTCTTGAGAAAAACTATTAAGAGCACTGCCCAAGCTCAAGTTAATGACATCAGCGCCATTATCAACGGCATAATGGATAGCCCGTTTAATATCCATAGGATTTATAGAACCGCTCTTGTCACTAACAATAATCGGCATCAAGCTCACTTGGGAATTAAGGCCACTCACAAAATTACTAGCCGAACTAGCGCCAATAATGCCAGCCACCATAGTGCCGTGCGTACCAGAGGTATTCATGTCGCTAGTATTATAAGCAAAATTCCAGCCGCTTCTATCATCAACAAAACCATTTTTATCATCGTCAATGTGATTGCTGGCTATCTCATCGCTATTTATCCAAAGATTATCTTTTAAGTCTGGGTGCTGACTATAAATGCCGTCATCAATAATAGCTACTACAACATCACGGCTACCCTTATAATCTGCCTGCGCTTGATTAGCATTAATAGACCCCAAATACCACTTGCTGGTCGCTCCCAAATCACTATCGTTAATTTTTTTAACAACATTTCTTACGACTGGCTTGAGACTAAGCTCTGGGCCATACACTATTTCACTTAAACGTTCATCCTCCCATTTTTGTATGCCAATTTGACCGCTAGATATTTTGTTGTCAGCTTTTGTTGCCAAAATTATCTGTGAATCTGTCCATGACTCAATAGAATATCCATAATAAGGAAATCTAGTAGTGCCAATATAAATATTTCCCTTTTTATCACCAAAATTGTTGCCATCAATAATAATTCTATCGCCGGGCAAGAAGACTAGTGGTGTTACTGCGGTAATATAAAAATTGCTAGTATGGTTATTTTTAGGTATAATATAGTTAGTAGCTTTTACGTTTTGGGGAATAATAAAAAACACAGACAGCGTAAGCGGTGCCAACAAAATGATAAATACTTTATGTCTGAAATTAGACATTAATCAATAATTTAATAACTTTATAGTATACCACATATAAAATATTTTGTCAATATCAACATAAAAATAACAAACAAAATTAAAAATAAATTATGAAAAAAACAAAAAATCACCAAGCTAAGTTAGAAAAATATTTAACAAAATACTGGCCAATCATGGCCAGTATAGTCACTGCCCTATTTTTAACAGCCGGCGTGGTTCTAACTACTATCGACAACAAATATCTCAAAAGTCTCCAATATTTATTGACCACCCTACTACTTGTAATCAGCATCAACTATATTACTGATAAAAATTTTAAAGCTAAAAAACAAACTGAACTAAAGTTTTTTCTTCTCAGTACTGGCTTTATATTGACTATAGTAGGCCTAGAAACACATGCCGGTGTCTGGGTCATTGGCATGATACTAATAGCCGCTAGCCTATGTGAGGATAAAAAATAAATTCTACATTAAAATACCCCCTCTGTCCTTCGGACAGAGGGGGTATTTTTTATTTTCTTCTTACTCTTCTCTCTGTCTGTTTTATAGCCAAAACAGTTTTGACGACTGTGTCAGGATTGAGTGATATAGAATCAATGCCCTCTTTCACTAAGAACTGAGCAAAGTCCGGAAAATCAGATGGCGCTTGACCGCAAAAACCAATTTTTCTTTTATTCTTACGAGCTACTTTGATAACCTGGCTTACCAATGCTTTGACGGCGGCATTGCGCTCGTCATAGACACCAGCGACCAGCGATGAATCACGATCTACGCCCAAAGTAAGCTGGGTCAAGTCATTGGAACCAATGGAAAACCCGTCAAAAATCTTACAAAATTCTTCTGCCAAAATTACATTGGAAGGAATCTCACACATAACATAGACTTCCAATCCACCGACACCGCGCTTCAAGCCATTTTTTGCCAAAATAGCTAGGACTTTTTTACCCTCTTCAATAGTGCGGCAGAATGGCACCATAATTTTAAGATTTTTTAGTCCCATTTTTTCTCTGACTTTTACCAAAGCCTGGCACTCCAGCTCAAAAGCTGGCAAATACTGTGGGTCATAATAGCGTGAAGCGCCCCGCCAACCTATCATAGGATTAGATTCAACTGGCTCAAACTGCCGACCGCCGATAAGATTGGCATATTCATTGGATTTAAAATCAGACAAACGGACAATCACATCTTTGGGATAAAAACTAGCGGCGATACGGGCCACGCCTTCCGCTAGTTTGTCCACAAAAAATTGTTTTTTATTTTTGTAAGCCGAAGTCAATTGCAAAATAGTGCGCCGCGCAGCCTTATCTTTAACTTTAGAAAAATTGATAAGCGCCAAAGGATGAACTTTGATATAATTGGAAATAATAAATTCCTCACGAGCCAACCCCACGCCTTCGTTTGGTATAAAACTCTGAAGCATGGCCATTTCTGGATTGCCGATATTCATCATAATCTTAGTTTTTGGCAATTTTACTTTTTTAAGATTGGTTTTCTTAACAGTGTATTTGACCAAACCATTATAGACGAAGCCTTGTTCACCTTCAGCGCAACTGACAGTTATTGCTTGGCCGTTTCTTATTTTTTCCGTGCCAACCTTGGTACCAACGATACAAGGTATACCTAATTCCCGGGAAATAATAGCGGCATGGCAGGTCCGGCCACCAGAATTGGTAACAATGGCCGCGGCTTTTTTCATAATCGGCTCCCAATCAGGATCAGTCATCTCGGTCACTAGCACCTGCCCTTCCTTAAACTGACTAATGCCTTTAACGTCTTTGATAATATGAGCTGGCCCTTGGCCAATCATATTGCCCACTGAGGCACCAGTAACTATCACTTGCCCGCGATGGCTCATTATATATTCAGTCAGCATATTGGCGTCATCACGCGAACGGACTGTTTCGGGACGAGCTTGAACAATAAAAAGTTTACCAGTCACACCATCTTTGGCCCACTCCATGTCCATGGGCTTCTTATAATGATTTTCAATAAGCACTGCCCACTTGGCCAGTTGCGCCACTTCTTTGTCGGTTAGAGCAAATCTATTTTGATCAACTTTAGGCACTATGACGCCTTTGAGATTGGTCTTACCCTTACTATCATAAATCAATTTCTTTTTCTTTTGGCCTAGACTACGGCTAATGATTGGCTGAAAGCCTTTAAGTAACGTGGGTTTAAAAACATAATATTCATCAGGATTAACTACGCCTTGGACAATATAATCTCCCAAGCCATAAATAGCATTGATAAGCACGGCGTCTCTAAAACCAGACTCAGTGTCAATGGAAAACATTACGCCTGAGGCGGCTTTGTCGGAACGGATCATTTTTTGTACAGTAATGGACAATTTGATAGCAAAATGGTCAAAACCTTTGTCCACGCGATAAGAAATAGCCCTATCAGTAAAGAGCGAGGCCATACAACGTCGGCAATAATCCAAAATTTCGGCCGACCCTTCAACATTTAAGTATGACTCCTGCTGACCGGCAAAAGAAGCATCTGGCAAATCTTCAGCCGTGGCCGAAGAACGCACCGCTACATCAACATTCTTGACCCTATATTCCTTGGATAACTTTTGATAAGCCAATATTATTTGCTCTTTAAGATCCTGAGGAAATTCGGCTTTGAGTATTGCTTGGCGCACAGCTTCACCGCGCTTTTGCAAATTTTTCATGTCGCCAGTATCCAAACCTTTGAGTATATTTTTAATTTCCTTTTTGACACCAGTAGTAGTGATAAAATAATCGTAGGCTTGGGCTGTGACGGCAAAGCCATTGGGAACTGGTACGCCGCGCCTTGTGAGCTTGCTATACATCTCTCCCAAAGAAGCGTTCTTACCGCCAACCAAAGGCACATCTTTGATGCCGATTTCTTTAAACCACAAAATGTATTTTTTCTTTTGCATAATTCTACAAATAATTAATATCAAATATACCCTCCGATTATGAGTCCGTTGTTAAAAATCCTAAAGTTAAACTACACAAAGATTATAAATTTAGCTTATCAACATATTTGCCTAAGATTGGCATTTCCCAATACTTACCTGCCAAGGCAGCCTTGACCCCTAGAATAGACAAAATCACCACCAAGATAAACAAAACCCAACCCAAGAAAGGTATGGGAAAAATTACCATGCCCACTATCTCTACGATAAACAAGAGCAAGCCTTGTTTGGCGTGGAAATGGCAAAATTTTGAATTTTTTTTCAAAAAAAGTGGCACTAAGCACAAAATCCAAACATAGCTTAACGCGGCTGTTACTTTGTTCTCCTCAATATCCTTTTTGTCACTTATGTTTTTTTCTTCCATATTTTTATTTTCAATTTTTAATTAGCTTTCTTTTATTAGAAAATTTTATAATCAATGTGCCTAAGAGGACAATAAATATCAGCATCCAAATAGGCTCTACTAGTAGATTAAGCCAAGCCCAAACTGAATGCACATAAATGATTTTGATTACTCCGGAAATAATAATGGCCGCCAAAAAAGAAATAATAGTAGTAACAAACATTTTTTCTGGACTAAGCAACCACTGCAATCTAGCCAGAACCAACCAAGCTACAACTATTACTAAACGCCACAGCCAAGTCGCCCAAAAAATATTTGTTTCCGACCAATACATCTTTAATCCCAATTGCCGCAAGAGCAATTCCGTCACCACTATAAAAATTAACAAAACCACCGACACCAATACCCAGCTAAAACCAATCTCTCCCCTGGGCTTGAGCTTTAAAACTTCACGGCGCAACTCCTCTTCCAGCTCATGAGAGCCAAAATCTGCTACCCAAATCTCTGTGGACTCTTGCCACTCTGTGCCAGTGGCCTCATTTTTGGAATACTTATCTTTTTTGAAAAGCATGGACGTATATTTAATCTACCTATATTATAACAGATATTCCTTATATAAAAAACCCTTCCCCATCAACTGACGGGGAAGGGTTAAGCTAAACAAATTATTCAGGAATCTTAGATAAATCTGTATTACTAATACCCAAGGATAAATAACGCATAATCTGATAGGCAGCATTGCCGTCTTTCATATAATAGCGCCTACCATCAACTGGATTGATGTACCAAGCTTCGCCGTGCTTTTCTACCTGTAGAACTATGCGACCAGCTAACCGGCTAGCTATACTATTATCATAAACTAGTGGACCAGTGCCTAGAGGGTTGCTACCAGCTAAAACCTCAGCTTTGTCATTGACTCCATCGCCATCAGTATCTACTTTATTAGGGTCTGTGCCCAAGCCTTCCTCTAGCTTGTCAGCCAACCCATCACTATCAGTATCTACATCACTAAAACGATCTTCAAAACCAACTGGTATTTTGGCTAAATCAACATTTTTAATGCCTAGGCCAAGCTCACGCATAATTCCATAAGCGGCACTGCCGTCTTTCATATATACCCTGGTATCATCGGTTGGTTTCACATAATAAGCTTCGCCATTATTTTCAACTTGCAAAAGTATGCGCCCCCGAACTCTATTCATCAGCTTTTTATCTACTCCTTGATTCATAGTCCTCTCTTGTTCTCTGTTTTGAACACCATTGCCGTTATCATCAGCGCAGGCTCCTTCTTTATCACCATGAGCTAAGTGGGCGGCCAAAGCTGACTTGGCAATCTCTAATGTATTGGTTTTGCCGTTGCCAACAACATGGCAAACTTTAACCTTGGTGTTGTCTATGACCTCATTGCCACTCAAAGTAGAAAAATCTATAATTTTTGAATTACCATAATGATAGCTTACTTGACCGGCAATACCCATAGTCTTCTTTAATTCAATATAGTATTTAGTGTTTGCCTGCAAGTTGTTAAGAGTCATCATACTAGCATTCATATTTCCAGTTACTGTAGCATCATCAGATACGCCGCTATTTGACCAGCTCAGGCTTGATAACGTCTCTGTATTAGTCGCATAGCGATACCAGCCATTGCTACCCATGCTAGACTGCCAATACACTCTAGCCGAGTTAGTTTTAATCTGGTCTACTCTGGTCTTAACAATATCTAAGTCTGCTTTATACGCCCCCATGCTACCAGGAACAAAAGTTAAAGTTTTAGCCTCACCATATTGGGTTCCTAAATATTTTCTGACCTGAATATAATAAGTAGCGTCGGCTTCCAAACCAGATAAATCAACTTGACTGCCAAACATATTGCCTGTCACTTCTGGATCATTGCTAACGCCGTCCGTGCGCCAAGACAGTGTGTTTAATTCACTCTGATTTTTGGAATAACGATACTCTCCACTGCTACCAATACTAGCCCGCCACCAAACTCTAACAACTTGATCTGAAATATTAGTAGCCCTAGATTCAGCAATAATTAAATATTGTGAATAATCAACAATATTTGGTGCGCATCTAAAATTTATCCGGCACCAATTATTGTCTTGATAGTTGGACGAATACAATGTGTTGTCGCTTAGATTGTGAATACCGTCATTGTTGACGTCATAAGTATCAGCACAACCCGCATAAAGTGCCACATCGCTCAAATTACGCACGCCATCATT
>Ga0074199_1000664_pt1 | contig 45652 bp, 65 predicted proteins | sample EPASupsiteSAE347_FD_64528 | JGI IMG/M metagenome (GOLD analysis project Ga0074199, IMG submission 64528) | Bioremediated contaminated groundwater from EPA Superfund site, New Mexico - Sample SAE3-47 | ecosystem: Environmental > Aquatic > Deep subsurface > Groundwater > Contaminated ... | reverse complement strand
TTCTGACCGGGAAAGCCCGGTTAATTCACCCAACTCATTAATCCAGACTCCCTGGATCATTTCACTGGCTTCTTTGCCTTCAAAGGTCTGCAAGCTGTCTGAATACCATTTGTGGCCCAATAGCCTTAAAAAGGTACTCTTACCAATCCCCTGGGGTCCGCCCAGTATCGGCATGTAATCATATTTGGTACCGGGGATCATAGCTCTGGCCACGGCGGCGGCCAAACTCTTTCTGGCCACTGCGCGGGTGTAAATATTGTCCTCAGCACCCAGATAATCGGTAAAAATCGTATCGAGACGTTTAACGCCATCCCAAGTTAAACCGGTCAGGTAGTCTTTCACATCATTAAATTTATGCCGTTGTGAGCAGATTGTCATAGCGGCATAAAGCCGCTTATCGGATAACTGGATCTTATAAACATGTTCCAGATAATGGAGTAGTCCTGCATCATCCGGGTCGCTCCATGCCCGGCGTTCGTCCCGGACATCCCAGGGGAGGGATCCCATCGCTAAACCACGGTTTGCGAATTCATCAAAAGCCAGTTTGCCTTTAAGCCGGGGGTCATTTTCCAGGATGATCAGCACGTTGTCAATTGTTTTAGTCGGTAAGCCTGTTGTCGGAGCCACTTCCATTTGGTTAATCCAGTCCAGGTTCTCTGGTTCTGGTGTAGCAGTACCGGTGTTAGGCCCCTCGACGGTTCCATTAATACTTACTTTGGAAAATTCCTCGGTTGCCTGTTCATATCGTTCCTGATTCATCAGACCGGTTACGGCTTGATCGGCCACTGCAAATTGACACATCGCGGTAAAACTTGGTAAACGATTCGCCGGTGTTCCTGGCACGACGTTATCATCCTGATCGCCAAACTTATGCAGCCTCACCAGGTCAAACGCGTTAACCAACTTCCCGCTGCAGGGATCCGTTGCATGATGGGAGTATAAGAAAAGCCCATCTTCATAGACAACAGCACCCCCGGTTGTAGATCCGCCGGTAAAAGTCAACCGATTATCAGCAGTATCACAAGCGGCGTATTCACCGGGTATGAACGTCTCAATGGCTTTATAAATGTCGTAGGTCTTACAGAAAGCGCCCACAACACCCTTTTTAGTAGTCGGATCTTCCTGTTTTTTAAGAAGTCGTTCATGCGCTTGATCCGTTCCGGGAACCACTGGCCACTCGGAAATATTTCGCCAATCGGCGTACATTCCCAGCATTCCATCTGTGTTAATTAGTGGATTATCCCATACGTGGAACACATATTGGCTGTCAGAGCAACACGACGGCCAGTACATTAACCGCATCGGCTGGAAGGTTGTTGGATCACAGAATTCAATGCCTAAAATACTAGCAAGCTTCCTGGCTATCGGCTCATATTCATCAGCGGTAGCGGTGCGGGATAAGGGTGCTACAATTCGTAATCTCGGTTTAATTGCTTCATGTTTCCGGGTCGAATAGACCGCACAGGCAAAGCCCATGGACCCAATCCGTTGTAAAATGCCGGTAGTACCTTCAGAGGGGATATTATCCATATCCAGCGTGATCAGATCCCGACCGATAACATGACCGGCCTTCCTGACACTACCTTCCAGGGTTCCCCCAACAAAGCCACCGACATCCTTCAGATCATCCTGGATGCCTTTGTTATAGTTTAGATACTGCTGTAAGGTTTCCGCACTTCTAACAGGCGTTTTCAGCCGGTCAACGAATTCAGACCACATAAGCGTCCGTGGTGGCCAGGAGGTGGCTTTTCGGCTGCCTGCTGCGGAGATTGTTAGTTGTTTATCGTGATTCAATAGATAGCCCTCCTAGTCTTTTTCACCAAAATTCAACCAAAGTGTTTCGGTCTTAATACGTCCGCGCTCAATTCGAGTCGGCTTTTGAATCTTTCGCCAATCTTTTAGATAATCGTTGTAGAGTTCATTATCATAACCGCTCAGAATAATTTTTGCTTCATGACCTGAAACAGTATACAGTAATTCTTCATGGTCAGAATTCGTCATTTCGTGGGTATATTGATCTCCATTCAACGTCCGGGTACTTTTTACATATGGTGGATCTAAATAAATCACAACGTTTGGGCCATTGAATTTTAGGATTAACTCGATTGCTGATTTATTTTCAATTTGAGCATCCTTCAATCTTTCAGCGACTTCACAGACAATGAATGGAAGATTATTCCACAGCTTTGCATTGTCAGGGCCGCCATTTTTCTTTGCACCGCTTGAGTACCGCCAGGTATTGGAAACTTGTCTTGACCCAAATGTCATAAAACAGGTTACCGCTGTAATTCTGGCTCTTTCAACTTCATCATCTGTTTCAGTATTTTTACAGGATTTAAGTTCATCCCTTGCCCATGGCGTTAGGCTAATTGACCGGCCTAATTCTTCAGGTCGATCCCTGCAGATTCTGAAAAAATTAATAATCTCACCATTTATATCATTGATTGTTTCCAGCCTTGATTTTGGTTTATTGAAGAAAACTCCACCGCTCCCGAAATAAGGTTCTAAATAACTTTCATGATTCGGCATGTTTTCGATGATCCATGGAGAAAGCCGCCATTTCGCTCCGGGGTATTTTAATACAGGTCTCATTTGCGTTCCTCCTAGTCTTTTTTATAGTAGTTGGTAATATAACCTTCGGCGTTGAGCAAAAGCCCCGGTGCCCATTCGATGGGTGCGCCCATGATCGCGTTGATCCGTTCCAGATCCGCCCGTTCAACCGGGCAATCGATAATAACCTCATCATGGATGCTCATCACCACCTCATAACTCTCCTGGGCTAATCGATCGATGGCCACAGCCAAACAGTCCCGGGCAATCGCCTGGACAATGTTTTCCACCAGCTTACCGCCGTATGTTTGGAGGTTAACCCACTTCTTTGTTGTCTGATCCATGCCCTGATAAAACAAGGCATCCCGATCCCATTGGTTAGGAGCAAGAAACGGCTTAACATAAAACAGCTTTCGCCCGCTGGGTAATCGGATTGTTAAAAAATCCTGACCGTTTTCAAAGTCACCTTCCCGGGCAAAAATAACACCATTTACCCCGGTTGCCTGTCCTGTTTGCATCGTATCAATGGCAGCACCGCCGATCTTGTACCAGAGGTCAACAATTCGTTTATTAGATTGTCGCCAACGGGTAACGATATCTGGTAATTCATCCTCGGTTAATCCCATGTTGAGGGCGCCCATGGTGATCAGTGCCCCTGTTGATCCCTGGTAACCTAAAGCCAATTCTGCGATCTTGCCTTTTTGCCTGAGTGCATATTCAGGGTTACCTTTTTTAATCTTTTCAAGCGGAACACCAAACATAGCACTCGCCGAAGCTTCATAGATCTTGCCATGAGTGGCAAATACTTCCTGACGCCATTGTTCACCGGCTAACCAGGCAATGACCCGGGCTTCAATGGCGCTGAAATCCGAAACAACAAACGTTCGTCCTTCAGTTGGAATAAAAGCCGTCCGGATCAGCTGCGACAACGTGTCCGGTATATTTCCATAAACAATTTTTAGAGCATCAATGTTTTTGTTGATGACGCAATCCCTGGCATGATCCAAGGTATCAAGATAGTTACGGGGAAGGTTCTGCATTTGCACAAAGCGCCCCGCCCATCGCCCGGTCCGGTTCGCTCCATAGAACTGTAAAAGTCCTCGAATCCGACCATCATGACCGACAGTATTCACCATGGCCTGATATTTCTTGACACTGGTTTTTGCACTTTCCTGCCTGATTTCTAATACTCGTTTAGGGTCTCCCGTTGTTGTGAAAAGGAGCTCAGCCACAGTTGCTTTTTGGAGGTTATCCACGGTTACACCTTGGGCATTTAACCAATCACCTAACTGGGCGGCGCTGTTAGGGTTTGCAAGTCCGGTTATTTTAACCGCTTCATTTTTTAATTCGTCCATAACCACGTCATTGCAATAGATAGCACTATCAATCAGATCGGTGTTAACCCGGATACCCCGGGCGTTCATTTGCTGATCCAGCCGCCAATAGTATTGTTCTAAGTCTGGTACAGGGAAGCTGGATAATCGCTTTTCAAGTTCCATCTCCACGACAACATCCTGTTTACAATAATCACTAAAAAGAGACCATCGATCCGGGTCATGGTGAGGGAGGTTTCGGGTTCTATTTCCATTGGTTCGAGATGGTTTACAAGGCACACAGAAATATTTAATCAGTGCTTTTCCGGCGGTGTCCTTCTGTTTGTCCTGGGGTAGCCCTAAAGCTTTCGCTGAGGCTCCCAGTCCCGCAGGGTAGCCACAATACAGGCCGTGGAACATGGTACATTCCCACTGTTGTAGCCAGCTGATAGGATCATCTAAAATATTGAGATACTTAGACAGGCAATACCACTCAAAAGCGGCATTATAAGCATGTTTCGTTACAGCAGGGTTAAACAAGGCCTCAATGAGCGCCAAGTTTAATTCTTCCCCCTGCGCCAGATCAACGATCTCAACCGGAGCGCCGTCAAAGGAGTAAGCAAACAGTAAAACTTGAAAATTAGGGGACTGTACATATTTGTACAGTCCCGACTTGGTAATATCTACATCGCTGTAGGTTTCAATATCAATATTTAAATGATGCCTCATATCCCATACACGCCCCCGATAGGAAGCCCGGTGATCGGATCAATTTGCTGCGGAGCCGATTGAGGCGGTGCTTGTTGATAACCTTGCTGAGGTGGCGCCTGGTATCCTTGTTGTACCGGTGTCTGATAATTCTGCGGTTGTGCTGCCGGTTGCTGTCGATAGGTCTGCGGTGCTTGTTGGTAAGCCTGCTGCGCTGGCGGTGCCTGGTATGTTTGAGGTGGCGCTTGATAGCCTTGTTGCTGTTGTCCACCTAATTGATTAGGCCATTGGCTATCTTGTTGAGGTTGTGTTGCCCCGGCAAAATCATTGGCAGCGGTTGTCCGCCCTCCTAATGGCTCCCCGTCCGCAACCTTGGCGACGTTATTAAGTCCAATTCCAATGCCTTTATTCCCACTGGCCGCGTAAGGGAAAAAGTTAAGTGATACCAGGGCATAAATACCAGAGTAAACCTGCGATTCATTCAAGATTCTTTCAAGACCGGGATATGTAACCACTTCAGGAGCGTTCTTGCTGGATGCCGTAAAGACCCAATGCCCTTTACACTCTGGGCCAAATTGTTCACCGTTGGGTCGTACCCCGTCACCGTCATGGATCGATAAATTAATTTTAGGTGGTCGAACACCATTCCAGCTTTTGGAAATTCCCAGTTCAACAGCGGCATTTATAGCAGCGTCAATGTTTGCTTTTGTGGCTATATCTGATTTGGGTAAAAGCATGGTGGTTGAATATTTTGGTTCCTGACCAGGTTGGTTTGAATATGGTTGGAATAAATGAGGGAATGTCAGTCTTACCTGTCCGGTTACTACTTGTGTTGGTTGTTTCATAATGTTATATCTCCTTAAGATTTTTTAGATTTGAATGTTTGCAAAGTCTGTGTTTGCATCAGTTTTCAGGGTTAATGGTTCTCGCTTATCTGTTTCTTTAGCCAGTGCCGGCTTTCCGGGTGGTTTGATTACAAAATCGGATAAAGCGGTGCTGAATTCTTTCTTGCCTAAAAGTGTCTCTGTCTCTGTCAGGGTGATCGGCTTTCTGATATAGAGGACTTCTTCTTTAGCCAGTCCTTTTGTTGTCAACTCTTTAAAGGCGGCATCGGTATCCGTAAAACATCGATTTGACCGACCTTCCACGGCTTTCCATCCGGGGACAGTCTCGCCAGCTAAACACATTTTTAAAGCGTGTTCCTTCAGATCCTCCGCCCACTTTGCCAGATCCTGGGCTTTTAATAACAGGTCTCCAACTTCTTCATTACTCAGCACCGGGGGTAATTTGCCTTTGAAATCTTCCAATGCCGTGTTGGTTACACTTCGGGCCCTGCACACTGCTTTTGCCCGACAGAATCGGCAATGATCGCCTGGGGTAAACTCACCCTCACCCTTGAATGCTTGCTGCGCTAAAGGTTTTACAAAGGCATTTCCCCAGTTTAATAAAGTTTCAGCTTCCATTGCATCCACGGAAATATTGTCCAGTCTCGGTTGAAAAATCACCATTTCGACCTTATTGATCGCATAAATGAAGTCATATTCCTTTAAGGCCCCCAGCGCATATAAGCGCATCTGAGGGTTTTTCTCAGCCGATACCGGTACCCCTTTACCATACTTAAGATCGATAATGTGAAGCGTGTCCCCGCTGATTAAAATACAGTCGGCCGTTCCGAACCCCTCAGGGGCATATGATGAAAAGTCGACCTTTTTTTCTATTGTTACGGTCGGTTGAGATGGGTACTTCAAAGCGGTGTCTTTAATGTAGTCCAGGTATTCGTCTGTATAATCCTCCATTTCTTTGGTGTAGAGCGGATCTGCCTTAATCTTGTTATGGCGCTTCGTGAAAGTCGCTTTTGACATCGGGGTAAAATACTTTTGCAGTTTCAGCTCACCTAGAGCGTGGGCCAGTGTGCCCTCAGCAGCGGCCTCACTGGTTGAGTCCGGGAAATCCTGTTCTAAGCGGGCGCTCGGTGGACAATTAAGCCACCGCGACGCTCCGCTTGCATTGAGTAGGGCATGACTCATAGTTTCGCCCCTAAAACTCTTAACTCGTTGGCGAAAGCCCCATACATTTCTTTTGGTAACTGCGTCATGTTAGGGATCCCGAAACGGTTGAGCATCGCCACTAAAGCGTCTCTTTTTCCCATATCATTTAACTGTGTTGCGGCTACCGCCAACTGATCAAGGGTGTAATTCACCGCAGTCGTTGGAATCCCAACGGGGGGTGCTTGAACTGGTTGCTGCATTGGTTGCTGTACGGGCTGATCCACAGGAACTGTTATCGGTGGAGCTGTCTGTTGTGGGGCCGGTGCTTGAATTGGCTGCGGTTGTGTCAAGTTTTGCATTGCTGCTTGCGCCGGTGTCATTGGCTGTTGAATTTGCGGCGCTTGGACATCCATAACTGCCGTGCCTTGTCTGACTGCCAACCCCTTCAAAGCTTCCACCAAACCTTCTAATCCTGTAACATTTACTGTAATTTCTAACATTGTTCTTCTCCTTCTCTTAATTCAGAATCTTCTTCATCTACAAACGAAACACGTTCGATTGCGAATTTAATCATATTTGAAGCGGCCTTTTGAACCGAAATCCCGGCCTCGTGTGCCACTCTGACAATCTCATTGTAGGAATCACCATCCACCCGGATCACTTCACTCTTGGTCGATGGTGTCTTTTTCTGTCTGACAAATATTAATTGATCAGCCATTTAAACCTCCTTCTTTTTTAATCTGTTTGAAACATCTTTGAACTCAACAATACCGACAACAGGAGAGTTTTTACTTTTGTACTTTATAATCACACCATTTGGCGTGGGCTCAAACCCCAGAACATCAATCTTTTTATTTTTCATAAATTTCACGTAAGGCTGTTCAGCAATCATCGCTATTTCGCCGGTTGCAGTTACCACCGGCATTAATTTCAGGTATAAAGAACCCGATCCCTGCGGTTCTCCAAAATGATAGTTATCTCTAAGACGTTCCGCTTCTTCGATAGTTGTCATTTCGCCCCCGATCTTTCCAGCGCCTTGTCCAGTTTCGTCAGCATCCAACCATTAACCCGGAACAGATGCCCACCGGCAAAGCCCTCAACAATTTTTACGTCGTGACAGCCTGGTCTCGAATAGACAAGACCTTTATCAAGCTTACCATTGTAGCCGTTCGCTTCCAGGATCTCTTTGATCCGTTCGGTTGATAAGGTATAATCAACCGCTTGATCTGCACAGATTTCCATTAAGCTACCTCCACATTAATCCCAGTGATTTGCTGAAACTTCTTAGCGTCGAAATTAGGAATCTCCTTAATGCACTGCTTTTGATCATCACTTAACTGGCCCCACCACTCCTGATAAGCCTTGCTGATGTCACGTTCTTTTAAGTAACCGCCGGTTGTTTCATAGGTCGGATAATCCGATTTTTCTTGATCGGTCATATCTTCGGCGTAAATCCATTCTGTTGGTCGACTATCAACATTCCATAGCAGATCATAAGCCCGACTATTTCGCCATTGATACCAGGTTATTTCGGTGGCCTGTGTTCCGGTCGCCTGTGTTCCGGTGGCCTGTGTTCCGGTCGCCTGTGTTCCGGTGGCCTGTGTTCCGGTCGCCTGTGTTCCGGTGGCCTGTGTTCTGGTGGCCTGTGTTCTGGTGGCCTGTGTTCCCCAAACCGGTATTGCCTTTACCAATATTTACCATTTCTAAAACTTCATGCCAGGTCAGCTCTTTTGCAATCTTAATTTTATTCGTACAACACTTGTCGTCGCCCTCGGCAATATCGCCCAACGCTTCGATCATGGCGACCTTATTATTCGGGTCGAAATTGTAATAATTAAAGCAATCTGCTAACTTCTTGCAGAAATGAAATCCCCGGTCGCACACCGATGGGTTAACCTTTTCTTCATAGGTTTCACCAACCTGATACTGGAATCTTCGACATGTCCAATCACTGTTAAAAACTTTATATGCTATCAATTTGCAATTTCTCCTTTTTCGTTGTATAATTTTTGTAAGTGTTTACTTTGATCCCCTGATAACAGTTCCCGCTGTTTGGGGATTTTTTTAATTTTTAATAATTTCACAGTCGATAATTTCAGCCGAGACAACCAACCGGCGGATGCCGTTAACCGTATCCTCAATTTCGCAATCGTCACCAAATACATTTGTTAATACGCATTGAAACCACTCATCCCCTTCATCATCATTTCCGGAATAACTGAGACCAATATCATTTTTCGTAAAATTTGAATCGTCAATGTCGCAGACTAGATCAAGCGCAGCCTCAATGATATCAACGCCTTGACAATTACCACCAATTTGTAACAGTACAGAACCTTTAAATTCCCCAGATTGCAGAGCTACCTCAACGGTGTGATCTCTTTTTCTGAAATTGTCTCTGTTTTCATAATTCTTCATTTCATTCCGCCTCCTGGGATAAAATCCCTAAAATCATTTGCACCGCTTTTGTTGGTTCGTCACGCTGGGCGATGTTCTTGCACGTCTGATATAAGTTTTTACATTTACGCCGATATTCAGCAGTACCGCTGTCTTTTGATGTTTGTTCGTTTAGTGCAGTTTCGAACACTTGAATAAACATCTCATGCTTTTTCATAGCGGTGTAATACCGCTTCTCACCGGTTGAGCCGTGGCATTCTTCGGCGTCATCATATTTTTTCTGGTATGATTCCAACTGCTTTTCGATAAATTCCTGATAGTTCATTTATTCTTCCTTTCCATATTTCCCCTTACATCTTTCCAGCGTTTTCTGAGCTTTGCAATTATTCGGATCCTGTAATCTCACTCGGAATTCACGGTTATCAATCATATACGGGCTGTCAGCCACATAAGGAACGTCAGCAATGTGTTCTAATTGCTCTCTGGTCATTTCATTTCCTCCATTTCTCAGTCCCTGTTTGTCTTCTATAAATCTCTGATAAAATAGATTTACATGCCAAAACTCCGGTTTCGAATCCCTCCTGACGTTTTCCAGTTAAATAGATATTACGTTTTGAGTTCTCAATTTTTCTATCGAATCTCAACTGAATGTCGTCGTATTCTTGCTTTGTCACTTCACACCACCCCAATAAATCGGCCGTTGTCTGGCTTGTTGGTCCAGCGCCACAAACATTTTGAACTTGTCCGCATCACCCAGCTTCACGTCGTAGCCCCGGAAAATCTGCCGGTCAACTTCTCTGGTGGTTTTTAATTGGTCCACTTGATCGAGTGTTAATCTAGACATTTATTTCACCCGCTTTCTTATATCAACAAACTGCCCGACAAAGATTCCGACCATTAACCCAATTATTAATCCTAAAACTAATGTCATTTATTTTCCTCCTTTTCTTTTGTAGCCCGGTGCATATGGCGGGGCTGATGCCTTAGGAGCGGCCGCAGCGTTGAGATTTAAAATTTGTTCTTCCAGATCACGGATAGTCCGGCCCTTTTCATCAAGTTCATTTTCAAACTCTTGCAGCGTCATATCAGAGAAATTGATCTCAGTGTTTAGATTATTTATCTCACTCAGCAACTCGGTATAATGCGCTGCCCAATCGGCCTGTAAGTCGTTCAGGTCCTTGACCAGTTCGGTGTTTTCTTCCTGCAGCAGTTTGATCTCACCACACCGGCAGCCATCGCTAAGGCTATCCGCAGCCATTTGTAGAATCTCACGCAGTGCCTCGTTTTCGGCTCTTAATAGCCGGTTGTAATCTTTCAATTCAGATTTTTTCATTGTGTTCGATCCTCCAATTGTTTTTGAAACAGTTTCCTTTTCCACTCCGGCAATCGTTCCGGCAATACTTTAATGTTCCGATCCCCCAGCACCACATAAGGGAATGTGGGGTCACTATGAATCAGGCCATACACACAATTAATACCAACGCCAAGGACCTTGGCGGCCTCCTTGACAGATAACAGTTCTTTTTGCATTAGATTGGCTCCTTTTTAAATTTTCATTACATTGTTTATTGTTTTCATGACATCACTATGGTTTCTTTTTGCTCACACTCCTATACTTAAGTTATCAGCGTCGCACCGCTGAAATTTAGGAAAGGAGGAAAATAAACATGAGCAATGTAGATTTTAAAAATTTCAAAGACTTTACTAAAGCCCTAGAAAAAGAAGTAACCGATCTTTCAAAGCAAGATCAAGTCCCCGTGGAAGACATACTCACAGCCTCTTTTATTTCTAAAAACACACCTTATACTGATCTCGGTGAATTTTTAGAAGCTGGTGGATTTTCCGTTTCTACTCAAGAAGAATTTGAATCAATCGATGATTCTGAAATAAACGCTTTCGTTTCAGATAAAACACGATTTTCAAATTTCCAGGAAATGGTCGATACGGCTGGTCAGGAATATGTTGAAAACAGATTTAAAAAATTAGGCTTTAAATAACCCTTCAAAGTTTTTTATTGAGTCGAGCACAGCATCCAATTCCTCGGTAAGTTCTGCTGCCCGACTCAATTTTTCTTGAAGTTCTTTTAACTTTGTTTGATCGATTTTTAGGTGTAGTTTTTGTTCTTGTTCGTTCAAATGTTTGCTCCTTTCTGGTTCGCTTTATCGAACTTATAAGTTTTCGCTTTTAATTAAGTCCTCAACTTGAATGTTAAAGTAATCTGCAAGAATCACTAATTTATCCACTTTCGGTCTGTAAGCTCCGTTTTTCCAATTTGATAAAGTAGCAGTTGAAATGCCGGTATCTTTTGCAACTTTATAATCTGTTATTCCGCGCGCATCTCTTAGGCGTGCATATTCTTTGTACAAAAATAAAACCTCCTTTCTTTAAATAAATATGTATTGCTATTGACAATAGCTAAGATTTCTCATATAATAAAAGCGTCAACTAAGTTATAAAGAAATCAAAGCTATTCTTGTGTGAGTAGCTTAGTTAACTAAGCTATAACCATACTATAGCATAGCTTTCTAAGTGTGTCAATAATATTTAACTTATTTTTCTAAGTTATTTTTAAAGAGAGGAAACTATGTACGAAAATTTCGAAAAATTGTTAGAAGAGCGTGGCATATCAGCTTATAAGGTTGCCAAAGATACTGGAATTGGGACCGCAACTCTTTCTAACTGGAAGACCGGCAAATACACTCCGAAGCAAGATAAACTTCAGAAAATTGCTGATTATTTCGGGGTGACACTTGAATGTTTAATGGGAGTAGGGGGTAATCCCAGTTCTCCACCAAATCTCAACCGACGAGACCACCGTGATATTGAAAAAGTATTAGACGATGCAAGAGAGCAATTATTAACCAGTGAGGGATTAATGTTTGATGGGAGGCCTGCAACAGACGAAGATATACAGCAGATATTAGATGCAATGCAGATTGGTTTGGAAATGGCAAAGAAAAAGAATAAGGATAAATACACACCGAAAAAATATAGGAAGTGACTATATGGGAGATGATATTCCAAAAATCGTGAATCGATTAATTAAAAAGCACGGAACAAACAATCCTTTCGAATTATGTAAATGTTTGGATTACAGTGTTTTGTTTTGTGATTTGCCCAATTGTACAAATGGGTTTTATCAATATGTACTTAGGAATAATATTATCTATATTAATAAAGACCGCTCCGAAAGAGAGCAACAAATAATTTGTGGGCATGAATTAGGACACGGAATCTTACACAAGAGAACAAATACAATTTACTTAGACAGTAGAACATTTATTAAAACAAGTGTCTATGAAATCGAGGCAGATAGGTTTAATGCAGAAATGCTTATCAGGGAAGATATTAAAGAATTCGAGGGTTTATGCAGTTCACAGATTGCAGATTGCCTTAATTTAACTGAGAATTTAGTTAAATTAAAGTTTCGTTATCAAAATATTTGACGTATAATAAACTTATCTTATTCAGGAGGTAAGTTGTTATGTTGTGTAATTGTTGCAATCAAACCGAAATTAACATGTTAGATAGGGTGAAGTTGAGAGATGGCTATATCTGTACTAATTGCGTAAAGAGCATTGGCACAGTAACTCCAAGACTCGTTCAAAGTCTGACCGTTAACGAAATAAAAGAATTAGTTCTTAGCCGAAATGAAAACGCTGATCGCCAAGCTATTTTTACTGAAACGAAGTTGGTAAAACCAACTGGGCAACAGATTTTCAGCATTAGCATTGACTCCGACAATAAAATGTTTATCGTTAATTATCTACTTATAAAAAGATCGACCTTTGTTTTTTTATTCGATGAATTAATAGGTTATGAAGTTTATGAGAACGGTGGATTAACTGAAACAAGTGGTGGACTCGGTGCGGCGGTTGCTGGAGGTGTTTTATTCGGTGCGGCAGGGGCGATAGTAGGCAGTAATGTAGGAAAGAAAAAAGGAAAAAGTTTTATATCTAATATTACGGTCGCCTTATCAACCAGCGTATTAAATAGAAACCTCATAGAAATACCGATTCTTGTCAGAGAAAACAAGGTGAACTCACCTGAACACATTCGCGCAAGAAATAACAAGCGCGAGGTAACAGCCGTATTAGACTATGTTTTGTCAAACAAGACCGATCTTGCTAGCACCCCCGCTGGCGAGATATACAGCGAGGCTGACGAAATCAGAAAATTCAGGATGTTAGCCAATGAGGGAATTATAACAGAGGAAGAATTCCAAATTAAGAAGAAACTGTTACTAGGAATTTAATAAAAAAAACCGCCTTGCTCCTGCCAGAGCAAAACGGCTTTACATATACCGGGATATAACCACAGTATACACGCATTAATATTATACTTTATATCCCGGAGTTTTACAACTACCGGGCATTTTTATGTCCGAAATTAGGAGGTTTAAAAATGGCAAGATCAAAGTATAAGAAAAAAAATATCAACGGCACAGATTATTTTTTTCATAAACTTTACAGTGAAAAGTTTCAGACCGGTTACAAGTACATCTATGGAAAGACGGAACAGGAACTGAAGGACAAAATTAAAGCGGTTGAAGATCAGCTGCAATCCGGGATTCTCCGCAACGTCAAAACATTTGGTGATGCATTCACCATGTGGTTTTACAATGTCTGTATCGTTGATAAGAAGCCTGGATCAATCGACAGGTACCACGGGACGATGGAGAATCACATTAAGAAAACTAAATTGTGGGATGCAAAGATAGCCGCCATGGATTCTATGACCATTCAAGAAGCCTACAAAGAGCTCATAGCGGACAAAAGAACTGTTGACACCATCAGGACAGTTCATAAATTAATATCGCCATTTATGCGGTATATGTACAACAACGGATATACTATAAGAGACTTTTCCAAAGCAGTTATCCTTCCAAAGCCAACAGCCACAGAACAGCTAGTAAAGATAAAACAGTCTGATGTCCGCCCAATGACAAAGGAAGAACAGTTGCGGTTCGTGAGGCAGATCCAGGGGCACCACTTTGAAGCGCTGTACCTGGTGTCTATCGATATGGGACTCCGACAAGGCGAATCTTTTGCTTTAACCTGGAAGGATATTGATTTCGATGAGAATACAATCGATATTTACAAAACATATAAAAGAGTCAAAAATATCGAAACACTAAAATATGAGGATCTAGTGGGGCCGCCTAAGTCGATGAACAGCATCCGAAAATTGAACATCCCAAAGCGGACCGGGGGGATATTGAAAGCCTATAAAGTCAGCCAGGCTGAAACGCTACTCAGATGCGGCATTAGCCAGGATGAAAACACTCTGGCCTTTTCCAACCAGATCGGCGGTTTTCTGGATCGGACCTATGTTACTCGAAAACTAAGAGAACAATTTGCACTTTGCGGGATTGACAAAGAAAAGCGTTTCCACGATCTCAGGCACACATATGCAACCCGATTGTTTGAGCTGGGGCAGGAACCAAAAGTGATGCAAAAATTATTAGGCCATAGCGATTTAAGTACGACCATGGAGACTTATACCCACGTAATGGACAGCATGAAAAAAGAGACTGTCTCAGTGATAGACAGTCTCTATGATATTATTTAATAGGTAAAGTTGTAGGTAAAATGTTAAGCCGGATGTTAAAAAGTGAGGTATGGAGCGGAAGACGGGATTCGAACCCGCGACCCCCGGCTTAACATTATGTACTATATAATAAGGTAGATTGTTTTAAATAGTTATGTATTTTTTACAAGATATAATTTAAAACACTTTAAAATCGATAATAATAGGTAAAGTTATAGGTAACAGGCCCAGGCTAAACACCTGGGCTTTTTTCAATGATATCACACTCCGCCAAGTAGAAGCCGATCTTCCCGTTTGGCCGATCCTCCGCCAAATAACCGAAATCATCATCGCGCCAAAACGGCTTAATGATTTCAAAAATACTCATCTCTGATTCGAACCCATTAACAATAACAGTATCCCCGACTTTGTATTTTGGTTTCACGTGGCTACCTCCGCTTGATAGTTACCAAAATTATACTACAAAATTTTGATATCGGAAAATAAAAATTAATTTATTTTTGCTTCTACAAACCAGCGTGGCTCTTCATAAAACAGCAACCTTTCTTTCCCACCTACCTTGCAAGTATACCTTATCCCAAATCCTCCAGCGGGTATCGATGCCGCCGGCCGAACATCTAGAATACGGTCTATATCAAAGACCCGGCCATCAGGCCACTGGATCGATAGCGGGGTTATTCCGTCTTCGTCAAACTTTGCGACCACTTCAACGAATTTCTTTACTACTTTCATTTTATCACCTCAGAGAACGTTTGTTTTATAGTACACCCGTTCTAACTTTAGGTCAATAAAAAAGATAAACACTTTCGATAAACCTCTTGACTTTACGCCTTATAAGGCGTATAATAGAACTATAGAAACAAACAAATAAAAAACCGAAGGAGAACGAAAATGAAAACTGAAACTTTTAAAATCTACTATAAAGATGGAACTTCCGGAACAATTACAATCGAAAATAAAATTCTTGCACCAAATGGGCATTTTAAAATTTGTGAAATGACCAAAAAAGGAAAAACGATTTTTGAGAACATAACAGGGCATATGGGGATGATGGAAAGTGTATATAGTAAAAAGGTAATTATCAATTTACACAAACAGGGTAACGAATACCCTGGCGAAGATGGAAAAACATATATAAAAGATGCTTTTTTAGACATCGACCGGAATGAAATGTTACAAGAATTTTTAATCTGCTTGAAAGACGGATGCGACTGGGAAATAAAAAAAGAAAATATTTTAAGAAATAAAAAATAAAAAAGGAGTTGCGCAAACAACTCCTTCCCACCCCTCGGGTTACGGTTCGGCTTAAATTATGCGATTATTGTTACATCCTAATAACACAATTTAAAAACATCACATGTTAAGGTTCGGCTTATACTATTCGATGATTGTTTACCATCTAATAACATAATTTAAAAACACCATGTGTTGTGGTTGCAATTATTATAGCACCTCAGGAAGGAGATGTAAATATGGAAAACAAAATTAAGCAGCTGCGCACCACTACCGGGATGACCCAGCGCGAACTGGCAGAAAAAGCCGGTGTCAATATTCGTCAGATTCAGAAATACGAAGTTAATCAACCTGAGATTGGGAGCGTCAGTTTGCGAATCGCTGTCGCCCTGGCCGACGCACTGGGGGTGGATGACCTTCGGGAATTTATCAAATAGGCCCCTTGATCGGGGCTTTTTCTTTGCAATAAAAAAAGACCACCCGAAGGTGGCCAGTGAAATCCTACATGAAATAATACCCTTCCTGGTTATAAACTCCCTGAAGGGAGGTGTTCAGTTCGATATGCATAAACCCGCTTTCCGGATAAACCCGGACCGGTACGCCAAATTCATTCCACATAATCCATGCAGCATCGACGATATCCATATCGACCACACGCATGTCCACGGCGTCGCCAACCAAATGGGTAGAATTCCAAACCCCACCAACCGCTTCATTGTCGGAAGGACACCGGGCCCCGCAGGTAATCACAACTGGCAAATCCACCCGCTCCCGGAAAGCATTGAGAATCGGGTAAAATCTCGGGTTAAGGTTCGCTTCTTTGCCATACTGGGTAACTGGGTACCCATCGCACGGATTGGCAATATCATAGCCGTTATGATCAGCAAACCCGCAATCGTCCATGAATTCCTCTTTGACAAAATATTTACCAAAAATCGAATCAGGGGCCGGCGCTGGGGTTGCTGGCAATTCTTCGACGGTTTTCACCGGGTCGAACTTCTTAAACGACTCGATGCCATCCAGCCCCAGGTCAACGCCTTTCGGCACGATCAGGACGGCCAGTGCTTCCAACCTCAGGCAAGCCCCTTCGGTCCCTGATAATTCCCCGTCCTTTGCCCAGTCCATGGTCCCGACATTTTGCGAGTGACTTCGGAACTCGACTGAGTAATCTGGCGCATCAGCCCCAGTTAATTGAATCTGAATTCCCTCGATCCGCTTTCCGGGCGCTCCCGCTTCTGCTCCATCTGCGACAAATCCAGTCCATCCCGCATCCTGGACATGGACATTATAGTGAATATGAATATCCCTGCCATTTACATTAGTTAGTCTGATCCGAACTAATTCCAGTTGCTTAGAAAATCCGATGGACCCGGACAAGAAACCATTTCTGGAAGTCGGTGTCCAGCCGTACCCCGGGATATATACCTCGTACTCCACGCCAATGTCCAATGTAGGCGTGGAATTATCTGGCGGGTGGATGATATCGAATGCCGCTTCTGTTACCAGGCACGCTTCATGCTGCTGTATCTCCCAGTACGGAATATACAATTCGTTAATATCCACTGTATGGCTGATCCCATCAATAATGCCACTGTCTGTTTTTTGCCACATGCCGAACAGCTCCGGGTTTGGCAAATCGATTGACGATCCGTAGTATTGGGCGGCCCACAAGGGATCATCGGCGTAATTGTGGTAGTTGATATAATTCTTGAAGTAATTGTTATTCGCATAAACACCACCCCGCCAACCGTTGGCCTTGAGCGTCGCCTTGAAGATATCAATGATCTGATTGGCATTAGCTGCAAGCCATGGGTCACCCTCGATGTCGACATAAGCCGGCATGTCAAATTCTTTTCCGGCAATCAGCGAAATGAAATAGTTTGCTTCTTCCTGGATTCCCTCAATGGTATTGGCCCCAACGCAGTAGTAAGGGCCTTTATGGATACCAACTCTGGCACACTCTGCATAATTTCTTTCGAACGTTGAGTCTGGTGACGGGCGACCGTCTTCATACTGGCCAGCTCGCATCACCACCGCCTCAACCTTCTTCCCATCGAACGTGGCGTTTTTTAACACACCCCAGTCAATCGCAGGGGTCGACGGATTCGGCCCCTGAAAGTAACTGATGTCAATTGCGAGATACATGGTTATTTACCGTCCCCTAAACCATCGCTCAGTGGGTTAGTGAAAGCATTGTAAATGTTCCAGACTACTGAACCAACCACCCATGGGTTGCTGATAATTTTTAATCCAACATCCAGAACAGCACCCCACGTGGTTAAATCTGTTGGGGATAGACTGAAATAACTACCGACCATGACAGCCAAACTTAATGCCAGGCTTGTCATAAACTTTTTGTTTCGCAACCGTTGTTTAATATCTAATTTCCAATTCATTTTATTTCTCCTTAGTTTCTAAAATTGTGATCCGCTTATCATGATCTGCCAGATACTCGTCATGATCCTCTAATTTGCAATGAATCCGACCATGAGACTCTTTATTTGAATCTCGTAATTCCTTGATACATTCCTGCAAATTAACCATTGCTGCCGCTACCTTACCCCACTCAGAACTCAACTTCATGAGTGTTATGATTAGGCATATTAAAGCTATTAAAACCCCTGCTGCTGTCCAGTCAAATAACATAAACCGTCCCCTTTCAAATAAATAGGGACGGTTTCCCGCCCCTGAGCAATAAAAAAACAGCCTAAGCTGCTACAATCAAATCTTCATGTCCTTCTGCAATTAAGTATTCGTCAATTCCGGCTTTTAAATCTGGTCTTGCCGAAACAACCTCCGCATAGGCGTTTTTACCCGCAATAATTCTTTTCGCCATAAATACCGCCATTACATTACACCTCCCATAATCAGCTCAGCAATTGCATCCTCAACCGTTACAATTCTTTCTTCAAGCGGGTCAACTGACTTATCAACATAGTCGTAATACAAAACATTATGTGCTTCGTCTAGTTTTAAAACGGCAAACTTACCCGGCTGTTCAACTAAATCTGGAAGACCTTCGAATGCAAATCCTCTCTTTTTATCTTCATCACATAACGTTGTTTCGTCAAAAACAACGCTGACACTTTCGTCAAATACACTCTTAAATACATAAATCATTTTTTCAACTCTCCTTTTTTTTTAAATTACTTATATTTTTGTTCCCACTCAATGTCTAACACACACAGTGCGTGCCAATATCCTGAGACTGTTTTACTGATGGTAAAAAACACCTTTTTTCCATCGTCTGAAATTGCCAAATCAGACACTTCATTTGAGCTGCTATTAGGTCTTGTAATCCTATTTGCTGATATTTCAACACCTGACTTAATATCAATAACGGACAAAACAGCATATCCATTGATATCTCGCCGTATCAAAAACGCATACTGACCATACTTACTTAATCCGTATGGGTATATATTGGTAGTAACGTATGTTTCACCATCATCATAACTTTTGCGGGCTGTCAAATAGTCATTTTCCGAAACAAAACTTCTCGTAAAATCTCCACGGAACATGTGCGTAAGACCATACCCCCCTCGTCTGGCGAGAATAAAATCAACACCATCGTTAACAATGTGTGTGCTTAAATATCCTTGATCTGGTGGACACCATGACGCATTTAACAAACTTAGGTTGCTCGTATTAAACACTCTTACATACTGTAAAAGTGTTCCAGAATCTCCCACTGTCACAATTAATTTGCTGTTATCCTTATCTAGTGTGATAGCAGAACATGCTATTGTTTGTGGATTAACATATGATGCTAATATAGCCAACGTCGTTGCATTTAATTTATAAATAGTTTTTGTAGTTAAAACATAAATATAATCTTCATCACACGCCATCCCTAATGGGTATTGAGATAAAGGTGGCGATGTAACATCATTAGTGAGGTTTGTTTTTGCATATCTTTTTACAAAAAGAATATTTGATGCTCCGGCATACACCCCTTTACTATTAACGCACCCGCATGAGAACGTGGCACCTCCTGCGCTCACAGCAGTTGCCAACAAACTTAATGAATCAATGCTATATTTATTTATATAAGATTTTCCACTACCCTCAAGCGCAAATAAAAATTCTCCATCGTAAAAAACTTTAAACGCTTGTAGTGATGACGGAGATCCGATTGACTCCGGTAAAATTATTGACCTTAACAGGCTTGTATTTATCTTAGGAACAAAACACTCTGTCATTTCACTACCCATTTGGTCAACTATTTTATTTGTTAATGGTGCATCACTCACATATTTTCCCATTACGCCACCGCCTCTTCATAACCATAGATTGTGACGATCAAATCGGTTCCCAAATCCTGGCTCATGCCCAATACTTCCCCGGCGGTCAAGATGATTTTGTTATCTACCATCCCCGCACTTAAGTCCTTTGTAACTGGCACATTCCGGTGGATCTGGTTGCCGGACGCTGTCCCATGGGCGTATATATTAAATTTTCGGTCGGTGGTCGTATTTTGGTTTACAACCAGCACATCAACGATGTGCGCCCGGTAACCTACCGGCACGGTATAAACGGCCGTCACCGCAGAGCTTAAAGGCCCTTGAAACAATTTCTTTGGTATTACATCCCCAATGACCATTTACATCCCCCCCATTCTTATTTTTCTGTTTAAGTTAACAAATCTATCACTCAACCCATCCACATTCCCCATCACATGACCATGACTATCATCCGCAACTGCGGCTTCAATACCCACATTCCCCGAACCGTCAAAACTCACGCTCCCGGTCACATCGCCAGTCAGGGAGATTGTTCGAGCCGTTGCCAGCTTGGTAGCGGTCAGGACGTTTTTATTGACATCTGCCGTATTGTCACAGTTGCCTAGTCCCACTTGGGATTTTGTGACGGCGTGCGGGTTGGATGTGTCGGCGATATGGTCGCCTACTGCGGTATCGATAGCATCAAAGTTACTATTCAAATCCTCAACTATGACAAAATCACCGTCAACCTCACCATCAGGTTTCTTTAAATTTAAATTCGTCGTGTAGTCCATTAAACCACCTCATTTCTTACTTGGTACCACGTTTTAGTGGATAATTCAGACCAGCGCTTTGTGCTTAATGTGATCCACTGGTTATAGAGTAAACTCAGATCAATCACCATGTTAGCCGGCCTGACTCGCAATAACAGGTTCTCTATTTCGTCATACATTCCTTTGGCCGTTAAAGCCACTTTTACGGCTATTTCATGGGCGGCATAGTCAACTACAAAACTATAGCCATCAGCCCCGCAAAGCGTCGCTAATTGCTGATCAATGATATTAAACGAATAAGGTAACTGCTCATTATTCTTTGCCGCAATCCTGAATCGCCGCACCTCCAAAGAGTCCGTGGCTTTAACCTTAAGACCCATAATCCCCTCGGTTCTGGCAGCACCAGAGGGAGTCAGCGACTCTATAAACAGATCGTTTCGGATATTGTCGCAACCATCCCACAAATCTTCTATTTCGGGGGTCTCCATACCAACGACTACCGCAAATTGTTTATCGTCGTGGAACTTATCAAGAACGTATTTTGTCAAATCCCTAGCCACTGATCACACCTCGCACTGCAATCGAATCAACACCTAAAGTCAGATTTGAAGCCACTCCATTTATCGTCGTCCCGCCAATATCTAAAATCCCTGTTATATTTAATAGCCGGGTTTCGATTTGCGAAATTCTCACAATCAAACCGGTATTTGCTGATAAGGTCTTTGTACTTTGCCATGTCTGGTTCAATTCCAGCAGATAGGCGTCAATCGCTGCATTTATTGCCGGTTCAACAGCCGCGAAGTTCCATCCGTCCTCATAGGTGATAGTGGTTGCAATATCGATAGCGGTACTTGTCACCCCGGTTATGGTAACAGTATGGTCGATGGGCGCTGTTCCGGCCCCCAATCCCGCCAACGGCACCGGATCGACGGCCAACTGTACCGCCGCTATTAATTCTGCGGTCGGGACTCCATAGCTGGAATTAATAATGGTGCATTTAACCGTACCGCCACCAGCCCAAACTGGGTAAACCTTAACGCCGCCAACACCATTAATAGCGTTCACTTTCTCAATATATTCGGGCACGTTCCCCCCGAAAGAATTAGAGTTAAAAGACGCCTTGTACCTCGCCCGGAAAACCTCGGTATCTTCCACGTCCTCGCCCGGGATTAAAACCTCAGTCAGTTGACAGGTTGCTAATCCCGGGACGTTTAAAACCGGTACCAGGTCGCCAAGATATTGATTTCCAACAACACCGCCTGTTTCACATTCCAGTTTATACAGTCCAGCGCTTATTTTTTCGGTTACGGCATAATTCAGAGCGTTTCCCCTGAACCGGGTCCCGTTGGCAATTTCCAGTGTATCGGGCGTGAATAGCCCTTTTAGAATCGCTTTGGTTGGTTCTGCTGGGGTCGGGTACACCCCTCGTTCGGCCGCCCGCCTGATCAGATATTCTCTGGGGGCGGTGTCGGCAAAAGCAAGATTTAAGACCGTGTCCAGTTCAATGTAGAGCTGGGCCTGTTCCGCAGCATCAATCGCAGACGTCAGGTAAATTAAAGAGCCCGTTCTGGTATCGACCGTGGGGTCAATCTCCTTTGCCTTTGCCAGTTTTCGGGCCATTATGGCCTCGAATGTTTGATCTTCGTACATTTTATAAACTCACCTCAGTTTCTCTTGTAAAGTCGCCATATATCGTCACAACTCGATAGGACGCTAGCAGCGACCCGCCGTTTTCTGTAAATTCAAAATCAACCACAGCAGTTATGCGGTCATCCTGCTTCAACGCTTCTTTGATGTAGCGCTCTGATTCAATAGCTGCAAAGTCCATCGGTTCACCGATCAGGTTCCGCATCTCATTGCCGAAACTCCATGGCAGGATCGGTGACTCGTAGCGGTTGACATCGAGAATTATTTCAACTGCTTGTTTTACTGCTTCGAGATTGTCAATCATTCCCGCATTTTCAGCAATCGAAAAAGTTTTAGAGGGCAAAACCTCAGTATCTATCGTTACTGCATTACTATATTCAGGTAACATTATTTCACGTCCTATCTATCACGGTATATTTTTGGCCGCCCTGGTCCCGAACCATAAAAACAGCTTCCCCGACCTTTAAGGCACTAGCAACAGAAACGGTCACTAAGCCAACCCCCGGTATAACCATATCAGTAGTGTGATCTTTTACCGCATTGGTCAACCGCAGCATTGATTCCAGCAACGTTGTTTTTTGGTCAATTTGAATTTTTAACGGATCAACGGAAACAACCACCCCAGTTGCAATGATTACAGGGTTTAAGGCCGCCCCTGTATCGGCCGATAATTGTCTTAAAGCCTCAACCAGATCAGCCATGTTCAAATCCTCCTTCCAGATCGAGATCCATTACATGGAACCCGGTTTTAAATCGATGAGTTACTTTCGTAACCATCATCCAGCCATGGTAGGTTATGCCGTTATAGGCAAATCCCATATTGGCGTATGTGTCTAAATTAATAACCACACTCGATCCGCCTCTGACTCTGGCATCACCGAAACAATCAACCATCCTTAATGTTATCTTGTTCCATTCCTTTTGCTTTAACAGAATTTCGGCTTTATTATAACCATTCTCGTCATCGGTGAGGGTATCGCTGTACTGCAGCAGCCCCCATTGGTTAATACGGTCAGGGTTCGACTTAACAAACACTTCACGGGTACCGTCGTCTTTTTCCCGAAACAACTTGATTTGGTTGTAGGTATCATCATCGATGTTTGTTTCAAAATCAAAATCCCCGGCCGTATCGTTACCGATCACAAGCGGGATTTTATGAAATTCAGTATCGTGAAGGGCCACCTCCCCGAAATTATCCCAAAGGATATATGTTTTTCCGGCGTTCTGGCCGGTCAAGTCAATTGCTGACACGATCATATCGAGATAAGCTTTTTGTTCTTCGATCCGGGAAGGGATGACATAGCCGGTATCCATAATGTCCGCGCCCGCCTTGATCTGGCAATCACCGCAGATCATCACTAACAACTCTTTCAATGTTTTATTTTCATAAATATAAGTGTCTGTGTTTTTCAGATACCTGATCTGATCATAAGCTGTCACGCTAATGAAGCCGTTTTTGTCAGGTCTCAGCCGAAATATAAACCCTTTGAAAAGATTGTGAGTCGCCCCCTTCGGTTCAAGTTCATCCGATGTGAAAGTAACTAGGTTCCCCTCTACAATCTCTAGATTTTTCTTGTCTGATAACAATTTAAATTCTAAAACCGACACACTGTTTTTCTCCCGGGTGAGTGTGATATCGCCCTGAACAACCGGTAAATACACCCGATCGCCGCTTTGTATTCTTAATTCAGTAGACATGTCAGAACCCCGTCAAATCAATCACTTGGCCAACCGATATATGGTTTGGCTCAGCGATGTTATTTTTTCGCGCCACATCCCAGCACAATCCGCCATTACCTAATTGAGTCGCGCAAATGGCCCACAACGAATCGCCCGACTGCACAGTGTACGTTCGGCGTTGGTTCGGCAAAACAACCAAATCAGGTTCCACTGGGCGGTCTGGTTCTTCGGGTGTCGCCACATCGTTTTCGATCTTAAAAGTCTTGGTTCCGTAATCAGGATGCGCTTTTAATACAATGCTCATCACGATATCAAAACCGTTGTCGGCACTTTCTTTTTGCTGCAGGTCTTCAATCCCGACTTTTATATTCGTACTAAACGAGGTGTTGATCCTCCCTTTCACTTCATCGCTGACGAAAACAGCCCGTGACAGAATAAATTGAAAAGGCGTTTTCTTAGCCCTCAGGTCGCTGAGTTTTTTAATGTAATATTCCGCGGTCTGAAATCGGTTCTTTTGGTACGCCGCGAATGGGTACCGTGTTTGAGGCAGAAGAAAATCAAATGTTATTTCTTCAAGCCCCGGGGCCCTGAGAATATTAACCTCCGAGCCGTCGATTAATTCAAAAGTTTCATTTTTCCCCGGAGCGTGAATACTGATTTCGCCCGGGGTAACAGGGAGTAAAATTTTATTAAGATATACTAAGTAAGCCATTTTACCCCTCCTATGCTGGCACGCTTGCGCGTGTTCTCATTTTTTCAACGATGATATCGCCTATTTTGTCGGCCACATCGTTAATATCCATATCATTTGATATTTTGATGCCGTTCATATTAACATGCACCGTTACGCCACCAGAACTGGCGGCAATACTGTTCGGCCCCCGTCTTCCAGACTCAAATAGTTTTGTTTTCTTGGAATTTAGGACTGTTTCGCCGCCACCAAAACCGATGAGTTCTGGCCCATTTTCACCGACTCTGGCAATCCCCGCTCTGGCCGACATCGTTCCTGATGAGTAGCCCCATAAGGCCCCTGGATCAATCGCCGCACCATCCTGATACAAACCAAAGTGAAGATGAGCGCCAGTTGAATTACCGGTTGAGCCAACAGTACCGATGGTCTGCCCAGCGGACACCGTTTGGCCCAGTGAGGTCAAAATGCTGTCCATATGCGCATAAAGTGAAGTTAATCCATTTCCGTGGTCAATCTCGACCATATTACCGTAACCGCCGTTCCAGCCAGCAAAGATTACTGTTCCGGCCCCAGCAGCCCCGATTGGTGTTCCCGCCGCTGCGCCGATATCAATACCTTCATGATAAGAACTTGACATTTGTCCGCTGTCGGTCATGAATGAATCTCGATTGCCGAAACCTGACGTGACAGCGCCCGCTAAAGGCGTAATCAAATCGCCCAGCGACGCACCGCCGATTCCAATGGATTTAAAGAACTCAGCCGCACCGCCACCGATATACTCAATTCCGGCTTTTAGGTTAAAGTTTCCAGATTCAAAGGCGGCTTTCATATCGGCTACAATGCTTTCGCAGAAGGCAACCAGATCGCTGTCAGCGAGTGAGTTAAAGAGTCCGGCCATTGTATCATCGCCTATATCATACATTTCTGTAGAGGGGGAGTGGATGCCCAGTTTGTTTTTGAATGTGTCCAGCATCAAACCTGTCAGGCTGATGATCGTTGATTCAACACCTCCTGAGTTACCTATTCCGGCCTCAAGTCCGGCCATCATGTAATCTGCGATTGACCGCGAATCTTTTGGCAGCGGAGCGAATATTTTATTAATCCCCGCAGTTACGCCAGCGGCGCTTTTTTCAGTGGCCCCAGCATTGTCAGCTATAGATCGCCCCATTCCCAAAGTTGAGTTTTGACCGATCGTGTACATATTGTTTTCAAGCGGGCGAATTGTCTCCGTCGTGGCATTGGCTATTCCTTGGGAATTGCTCGTCACGATCCCCTGATTGATCAGCAGCCCACCGGCAAAGGAACTGGTAGTGTTGGCCCCGATTTGGTTTGCAGTTGTGGGTAACGCCGTCATGGGCGTCATTGCTGTTTCTGTCGATTGTTGAACAGCTGCTTGCATTGTTGGGAGCGCGCTTTGTACTCCTTGGGCATACATGGTTGTCGACTTCTCGCCAGAATCAAGCATGACTTTTTGCATTTGGTAAGAGTCATCCTGGATCGTTGTTAACCATCCGTTTGCACCGTCCCAGTCGCCCGCCCAGATTGCGGAAAATAAATTGTGCAAATCAACAATCTGGGCCGCCACATACCCCATCACTTCGGCACCTTTTGCGGTACGGTCAATCCAATCGGCAAAAACATCAGCAGTGCCACTTTCCCAATCGAGTGTTTTTAATGTGTCGTTTCCTTGGGTAATTCTTTGGACAAAGTTGTCCCACGAATTTGTGGCATTGCCAAGGGCTTGCTGTATTTCAGGCCCTCGTTTTTTAAACTGTTCTGCGATTTGTTCCATCGATTCCGTAGCTTCTTCTTTTAGCTCGGTCACTACGACGTTTATATCGGCTCCTAAATTTAATGTCGTCGGCTGGCTAAGCAACGTTGATAATCCGGTACTCATTGTAGAAATACCCGTGGCTACTGACCCAATGCCCCCAGCCAGCCCATCAAGAAAGCCGTCCAGCTCATCACTATTGGCAAGCTGGCCCATCTGGGTAAACACGCCTTGAAAGGCCCGATTTGATTTATTTTGAAAGATTGTCCAGGATTGACCAAACGTCATCCCCATAGCTTCAAACTTTGCATCGGTAGCGTTAGCCGCCTTGAACATGGAGTTTTTAATAATATCCGCGGTGATCTCACCTTCAGACGCCATGTTTCGGATCTCCCCGATCGGCACGCCTAAATAATCCGCAATAGTCTGGATCAAGGTAGGGGAGTTTTCAAAGATGCTGTTAAGCTCATCGCCCCGAAGCACCCCGGATGCCATGGCCTGCGTTAATTGCAGCATGGCGTTACTCGTTTCCCCGGCACTGGCCCCGGAAATAACAAACTGTTTGCTGACCTGTTCGGCAAAATCTACAATTTCACTATTTCCTGAAAAGGCATCCCCCGCCATCAGTCCCAGTTTGGAAACCATGTCTGACATCGACTGGTAACTGGCGTGAGAATCGTTGGCCGCATTGAAAATATCTGTCTGCAATTCAGCGGTGGTCTGAAGCCCGTCGTTCATCAGCCCTAACCGGGCCGTTGTCTGTGAATAGGTATCCGACATATCCATAACGCCCTGAATAGCTTGTAACGACATATACCCAGCAGCCAGGGCCCCGACTTTAGTGATCAGCCCGCCCATGGAGCTGGTGGAGGCTTTCGCGGTGCTGTTAAACTCCTTTTGGCTTTTTTCAGCATCTTCCACAGACTTTTCAAACTGCTTGAAGGCCGCTCCTGCTTTTGCCATTTCTGACCGTGCCATGGACATGCTTTTCGTGTCGATGGCCCCGGCACTGGCGGTTTCCATCCGTTCAAATCCTGCAATCATGCCATTCATGCCAGCCATCATTGATTTAATGGCCGGGGTCATTTGATCGGATAGCCTAATGCTGCTTGATATTGAACTCACCGTTTTTTCCCTCCTTTCTTTTTGCGTTCTTTTTCAGCTTTCTTCCGGGCTTTAACTTCCAGATCAACCGCCGCCATGATTAAGGTTTTTTCCCACGCATCCATTGCCATGAAATCGGCAGGGAGGATGTGGTATTCTCTTAATACGAATATGGCGTAATTTGCATCTGGGTCGCCACCCTCAATTAGTTTTTTGCTTCGTCGACCTTTTCCTTCGTGATGGCGGTAAAGCCGTTTACTTCTTGGATCTTGGCGAATAGATTCTTATACTCTTTAATGTTCAGCATTGCGTTTAACAACGCCCCTGGCTCCATAACATTGTAAAAATTCTGCAACTCTGCATCATTTAAGTTTGGGAAAATAACCGACTCAACCATCAGATTTTTTCGATACTCGCCCTCCTTAAATTTCGTGATAGGGTTTCCTTTTGCGTCGATATCAGGGAATACTGCCTCGCTCAACAATTGGTCGTTTCTCTCAGGGGTCACCGGTCTAAGCACCCATTCCATCGGTTCGCCGTTTTCGCCCTTAAAATCGACCGATGCGGGGTATTTAGTCGGTTCCTTGATCGCTCTGTTTTTCACCATAAAGGCTTTTAAGTTATCTGCCATGTCTATTACTTCCTTTCAAATTAAAAAGAGACGCTTAATGCGTCTCTTACAGCATCCCCGCAAGAATTGTAAATTCTTCGGGCATTGTTACTTTTTCGAATGTAAAATCTAATGATTCAGTCAAATAGGTCGCATCAGCATCAAACTGCGTAATAATTGATGAATCAAGGTTGCAATCCTGTAAGATGACGGTCTGACGGCCTGCTGCCGATGTTGGGTCTTCATTTGTTACCTGTGCGTCAAAATAAAAATCCTCGCCGGTATTCATGTAGTGAATCATCAGTTTTCGCATAATAGAAGTATTATAGTGTACTTCCATCGATCCGGACCCCTTACCGCCAACGGCCTTATTACCCTTAGAGATCCGACCCAAAATAGGAACTTCTTCTTTCGACTTTTCAAACGATGCCTCAAGGCTAATCGCGTTCATAAAATTGTACCGGTCCGCGCCAATCGTCACAAAACATTTAGCGGTCGCACCAGAAATCGAATCCTGGGCGCGCATCAATGTCTCTGCAAATAGTTGTAAATCCATAGGTTTCTTCATTTTTCGACCTCCTTAATTAACCACAACGGTCATGTACAGCTGACGCATTGCTTTGTTTGGGGTGACGGCATCATTGACATATACCTGATCTCCAGCCTCATTCCCAGTGACTACAATATCAGCAGGGTCAAAGTTCTTGATGGCCTTGCCCATGGACGCGTGCTGTTTTACGATGTCGTTCCATAAACTCACTTGACCATCTTTATCGCCATCAATTTTGCCCAAGTATTTTGAGTTAAAAATTAGTGACCCTACCTCAATGGCGATATGGTCAAGAACTCGAATAACCTGGTTTTCAGCAAAATCTTTTTCTTTGCCATCTACAAAAGATGTGAAGCTGTTAATATCATCAAGCACCGATACAACGGCGCCGGTTCGGTGGTAGGCATAAACACCACCGGTAATAAATGCCGCCAATTCTGTCTGCGTATAGTCGGTATTAATCGTATACTCGCCGGTATAGGTCGAATTAAGTAAACTGTCCGTAATTGCACAAGCTGCTTGTGCGCCGGTCGTGTAAAATACCAACTCATAACCGGTCGGGCTAGTGGCAACAATCGCATTGGCGATCTGAATCACGCCCTCATAGTCGATGGCCGTTGCTGATTTGGGCCGGATCGTCTGGAATTTAATCCCCATATCATCCCGCAGCCGTTTAGTGTAATTATCAAACAAGGCGTGAATCGCGGTATCTGCGGATGGACAACCAAGTGCGTTAAATGAATACTGCTCCAATTTCGACAAAAATGTCGAAAAGATCTCGCCGGTGATGGTGGTTACATTGGTACCGCCGACTAAGGCCAGCCCCGCATTTGCTGCCAGCGTTGCACCTGTTTTGAAGTCAACGAAAGCATTACTAATCAACGCTGTGGCTGCTGCAACAGTTTGAGTCTCATAAACCACATCATCAATCAGCGTTTTGACATCAAACTTGTCTTCATCGTCCACGTTTACTGCAATTGCAATCTTAAAATCATTTCCCCGGGTCCCGGCATATTTCGCCGTAGCAAAAGTATTTTCAGCCTTAACGCCACCACCATTTAAGCGGTAACAATAAACCTTAATTGCATTTGCGAATAACTCCCGTAAGTTTTTCATATTTGCGTGAGTATTCGCATACCCGAAAATCTCAGCACATTCAGTCACAGATAAAAACTGTTCCTGTGTCACCTCGAACACCTCGCCACTTGGCCCCCAATCCAGCAGTAACGGCATTGCCGCAACCCCTCTGGTTGATGCCCCTGCAGCCGCCCGTTTGGCGCTGATCGCGTTAATGTACGCCCCGGGGAGTGTTTTATTATAGGCTGTAAAAGTTCCGCCTCCTAGTGCCATTAGTTCACCTTACCTTTCAAGAATTTATCAACCAGCTTGTCAACCTCGCTGGTTGTGTAGGTTTCAGAATCCAATAAAACAGCCCCCAAAACATCAGCTTTAGGGGCGTATTTCTTAGACTTTATCAATTGTTGTTTTGTAAATCTGTTTTCAGCCGGGATTTCCTCGACTGTTTTTTTAGTAGCCATTTATTTTATCCTTTCCGTAATTTCGATTGTTTGCATTTTCGCCACTGGCGGCCCTTGAACGTAGAGCGTGGCGTCATAAGTCACAAAAATATGACCGACTCCATCAATCGGCTTTCCGCTGATCTCAATCCCTCTGATCTTGGTACCGTCAGGGAGCGTCAGGAGCCTTAATGCGGGGGTTAGTGTTTGGATGGTCGTATAGATATCAGCCAAGCCATTTGACGGGAAATAGACCACCTCAAAAGGCATGGAGTGAACAAACCCCCCAGCGATTCGATCCCTCTGATCCACGTCAATGCAGTGGATATAAAACGCCGGTTCGACTAAACCTTGTTCAACTGGATCGGGACAAATAACCATCGCATCCGGATAAAGTCCGGCAATCGTCGTGGCCATGCCTGTAATAATCTGATCAATCATTTGAAGCCCTCCTTCATGTACTGCACTAACCGCTTTTCAAGTAGTGCCGGGGCCAGAGCATTGACTTCCTTCTCGCTGATCGTTAAGAAGAACTGGCCATCTACCCAGCCGTCATGGCTCGGTGTCCGGTGGCCATACTCAACATAAGAAGCATAATAGACCGGGTTGAAAATAGCACAGCGATATTCCCCGTTGCGGTAAACCACATTAATCTGTGACGCAGCACCGTTCTTGCCACCTACCCCGATGGTATTTCCCTTTTCGCTGGTATTCTCAACACCGCCAGTCCAGCCACGTCTTAAAGTTCCGCCGTCTTCTTTTCCAACAGGTGTTTTTTTAATCACCCTGGACAATAACCGGGCGGCCAACTCTTTAGCGCAATCTTCCATGAACTTCTGCCTTGAATCATCGCTTAAAGTCTTTTCCAGCTTCTTTTTGAATTGCTCAAACTGCTTGTAATCAACATTCTTTCCCATATCAACCATACTTATCGAAAATTACTAACGATATCTCCTGGTGGGATGGATAGACAGCAGGAAGGCCAGACCTTTTAAAGTCTGCCGTCCTGCCATCCTGGGTAATTGTTACTTTAGATCCCGGCTTGATTTCAATATCCGGGGAAATCAACAGCTTGATTGATTGCGATTGTACCGCCACGCCATTTACAACAGTAGTGGTGTCTAATGATTTGTGTGTCATTTTGCAAGGCTGATCGGTCAGGACAATCACCGGTGTCTGCTTCAAGATGTTTGTCCCTGGCTCTTTAATGCCCTGCATTTCGGTTACGGTGCATTTACCGGTATAGCGACTTTCGACCGCTTGTCTCATATCCATGTCAATACCCTGTAGCGATTAAGCTGAGAATAGTAATTCTTAAGCAAAGACTTTGTGAAGGTCTCATTAACCCGGAAACTAACAGAAGTATCACCCTCGGATTGACTAGCAATTAAGCCGCCGTCAGGGGCCACAGAACCAAAGTTTTCACCCCGGTAAAGATCCATGGCCATTCGGTAAGCCGTGTTTTCAAGTCCTGCCGGCAGTTCTTCCAGATTGCAGTAATTAAGAATCGCCTCGGTAGTATTGCCTAAGCAAAATTGCAAGGCGAAATCCTTATCACCACCAGTAATCCCCAAAAGCAGTTTTAATTTTTCAATATCCATAACTTAACCTCTCGTTAAAAAAGATGCTGTTATTAGCCTCTTGAAAGAATTCGTGCAATTGGGATCGCTTTGTGGTCGAAATAGGTTCCAGCGCCATCGTTAACCAGTTCCCAGTTAGCGCCGTTTTCAAATTCGGCATTTGTTGGGGATAGTGTGGCCTGTACTGCTTTTTTGTACGAGAAACCATAAGGAGCCAGGCATTTTCGTTGACGGCTGTAAAGGGTGTCCTCGCCGCCATTAACTTTAGGATCTCGATCCATTTCATAAGCCACTTTTGCGCCGATATCTTCATAGTCGAACGCTCCTAGACCCATGGTGTAGGTCGTGTACTCGGTATAGGCAGCAGCAGCAGCGACAGCAGCAACCGCAGTTACGCCTTCGGTTGTTTCAGTGATGGTTGCGACCAGCGTACCAGCGGTATCATTTTTATTAACGATCAGGGTCGGTACATTTTCAGATAATGCGACCTTTTGGGTCAGGGTGATAGATCCACCAGTGCCACCAATGGCGTATTGAGGGAAGTCAACAGCCAATAAGGCTTTTAACGCGGTTGCATCGGCTGTAACGTTCGCCCCGGCATCCCAACCGTCGGTTGTTCCGCAAACATAGGTTTTTTCACCCAGTGTTAAGGCGTCGCCTGCGATTGCTTTAGTAGTAACCGCCAATGTGTACACTCCGGGAACGCCAGTAACAGCGGATACAGCATCAACTGCAGGAACTTCACGAACTGGCATGGAATCGTCAACTAAGACGGTCCGGCCATTCCAGGTCGCAATGTTCAGTGATCGCTGGATTCCATTGGCGTCGGTGTACTTCATGTACTCCAACAATCCTAAGTTTTCCAGATTTGTTGCTACAACAGAGTGCATCAATACGATCTGGAATTTATCTTTGTTCTGGCCACAGGCTTTCTGGATCGCTGAGTTAAGCGTTGAAGCGCCAACAGCTGTTGCGATTTCGTAGGTGTGGTTGGTTTTAAATACAGCACTCCCGGGATCAGTTGTGGCATAAATACCTTTGATCATGGATAACAATACTTCCTGGTCCACTTCTTCCCAGTAACCAGCTACCTGATTACCGACATTTGACATGAATTTCACGCCGCCGGTGATATCTTCGGAAAAATCCTTTTCGGTCCAAGCTTTTGCCCGGCCAAAGACAACCACGCCTCGCTCAAAAGTGGCAGTGTTGGTTGACGTAATGTCGGTCTGACCGTCGTAGTTCAGGGCCTCGCCGCCAAGGTTGCCAAACATGGGAATAATCCCGTAAGCGGTGGTTGTTTGGGAATTAAACAGGTCTCTGATCTCAGCATTGGGTGTCAATGCTCTGGATTTCAGCAGCTCGTTTCTTTTCAGATTGGGGACTTTTTCAACATACTTCCCAAACGCTTGGGGGTTGAATGATTTAGAATCAAATTTACTCATAAGTTAAATCTCCTTTTAATTTTTTTATTCTTTGGGTAGAATTGCGCATAATTCCTCGTACGTGGGGTTTGCCGGGTTGCCTAAGTTCTTAGGAGGTCCGTCTCCACCATCAGCGGGGTTAATCCCTTTGAAAGTGGGCTTCGCGTCTTCTACAACATCAAACAAAAACTTGGAATCTTCGCCGGTCGTCAATGCTGTGATCTGGTCGTCAAGTCCTTTGAGGTTATCCCCGTCAAGTTCGACTTTTTCCATGTCCAGCAGGGCCTTTACCGCTCTGAGGTTCTTTGCTTTCGCCCCGGATAACGCTTTTTCAATTGCATTATTCAGTTTGATCTGCTTGATTTCTTCCTGGTACTTCGCTTCTGCCTTGGTGTTTTCCTGCGCCATCGTTTCAATAGTCGTCTTCAGGGTTTCAATATCGCCGGCAGAATCTTTCAGCTCTTGTAACTGGGTGTCTCTGGTTACGATGTCTTTTTTTGCCTGTTTCAGGTCGTTGCTGACAGCATTAAAGGTTTCCTTCGGAACTGCCTGTTTTGGGAACTCTGCGTTAACCTGGGCCATTAATCCATCTATATCAATAACACCTTCATTGATCTTTGCTGCTTCTAATAATTTCTTTAACCATTCCATCTGTTATATCCTCCATAGCTTTTTATGCTGGTCGCTGCCAGCTGGATTCGGTTGTTCTTTATGCCCTGCAACGTATAAAAGGGCAGTGGAGCCGTAACCCCGGCTCTGAGGGAGATTATCGACCACTTCCTTTGCTATTGGATTTGGACAATAAAAAAGCACCGGTTAAGGTGCGGTGCTACTTCTTAATGAATAAGAATTCCTCAATGTAAATCGGTGCGCCGATCATTTTAAGATCGTCATCATACTTCCCGCACACATAATCGACTTTGTTTTTTACATTGTCATTTATGATCATTTCCTTTGTTCCGTCAGGCATTCTTATTCCCAAGATCACCTTACAATTTTCAGCTCCATTTGCGGCGTTTATAAATAATTCTTTTAATGTCATTTTATTTTTTTCCTTTTTTTTCCAATTGTCCGAACTGTGGGCGTAGTGGGTTCTTATGCAAGAGCCACAAGGACCCTGCATAGATTCACCGTCATGCTCGCAAGTTTTGCACGTTTTCTCTTTACTCATTTCGCTTCTCCTTCTCTCTGGCAAATACCGTTCTCTTTATACTTGCAGCCCCACCGATCTATGCAAAACTTACAACTTTCATCTTTGGGGTAATCTGTATAATTGACCCCGACATACAACAGACACCCTGTTTGTTTGTAGGGATCTTTTAGCGCTGGATCAAGACAGGCTCCATCCCGATTATGCTGGCACATTGAGTGAATGCAATCATTCATGATCCTCAAGCCTCATAAAAACTTTACCGCCACGATCAATAAACTCAGGTTCACCATACCCCATTCGGATATCGACTCCATCCGCCTGAATTGTTTCGCCGTCTGTTAGGTTTACAAACCCCAGCAGCTCACCTGTTTCGCTGTCCGTAACAGCGATATAATTTAATCCTTTATTAGCCATCGTTATTTCTCCTTCTTTTTGAAAAATCGACTCATCGGGTAAATTTCTAAAGCGATAAATGAGCCGATCTTAAAAACGAAACCGTGCCAGATCATTAGGCCGAATATCATTAATTCAATTAGTGCCAATATAATTTTTACGGCCAGCATTAATTTTTGCCCCCTATGGAATAACTATTTTTCGCTGCCATAAACAAAAACACCAGTCGAAAATATTAATCTGGAACCATGAAACAGCATAATGAATGCCGTCTTCCCAATATTTCGTAATGTAGTGATGCATGGTCTACTCCTTTACTCTGTTCTTAAACCAGTCTTCATATTTCATGTCAGCCGGAACATTATAAGTCTTGCCGTCGGTTCCCCGGGCAGCTCTGCTGGCTCCTATTTCAAATTCATCATTAAAACTCGGCGCTGAAGTTGATCTGCAACGGCCGTGGAATGGTGGCGATGTAACACCAGATTCACGGTCTTTCATAGCGAACACTTTTCCATCCATCATTTGACAAATGTCAGATGTCTTAGAATCTAGCGTCGCGATGATCTCGTATTCCGGAACACCTAGATTATTGAAACAGTCCGTCTGTGCTTCAGAACTGAAAAAAGCAGACTCCGTAATAACCAAGTTTTTCGCCTGCGATTTTGAGACATTAAAACGATCCATGATGGTTTTGGTTGTCTGCGAATAGCTTTCGCCGTTAATCGTCGCCTGAGTGAGAATTGTAGGTAGTTCAGTCATGAGTTTACTTTTATCCCGCCAGATTCTCGACGAAAAGTTCTGACCATCTGGCGCCCATGGTTTTGCAATCAGCTTGGTTATCTTCTTGTCGTCCAGTTTCATCAGGTCAATTCCGACGCCTAAGCCTTTCTGGACTTCAAAGGCCGTTTTATAATATCCGGTTTTGTACTGGTCAGAGATGAACTGATCAAAGGTGTCCAACTCATAACCGTAGGCCGTTTCGACCTGCTGCTGCATTTGCAGTTTCAGGGCTTCAAGCCGGGTGACATGAAATTTAACAGACGCCCGTTCCAGTTCTTTGGCCCATTTATCAGAGTAGTTCAGGGTCTTCCCCTTTTTAATGTACTCGTCAACTGACATTCGGAACTCAGACAATTCCCTGGCATTTAACTGGCGTTTGGCTTCATCAAGGGTTATTCCTTCATTCGTGGCGTATCGGGAATACCAGGCAGCCAGTTCTTTATCTGCCTTTTGGGCCGCTTTTTCAAATTCACGCTCTAGGGTGGCATAATAATCCAATCCTTTCTGATTCTGCGATGCTTCAAGCTGGGTGAACCGGTTCTTCCAATAATCAGTCTGTTTCATCGTCGTTCACCCGGTCGCTCTGCTGCTCCAATGGGAAGGGGCCATATGAGTCAACCATCTGTGCTGTTTCTTTTTTTAGTCGATCGAGTTCTTCGACAACATCGTCTACAAATGGGTGTTTAGCCAGGATCGTTTCTTTGCTGACAAGGCTGCTCGATTTCTGGCAATTATCGATCAACTCAGCGGTATTAATCAAAACGTTTCGATTGAAGGTGATTTCAAAATCAACAGTTGCAAAATCTTCGCCAGTAGTATTGTAAATGTGCGTATCGATAAAAAAGGCCAGTTCTTCAATGGCTGCCTGGTATTCGGTTTCCATATCGTCAGCATCCAGATCAATATCGGAATACATACTTTGAATGTTCATCTGGTTCGGGTTGCTGCTCATGCGGTCGTCTTTGGCATCATAACCCCGGGCATTCTCAATCAGTGCTTTTTTAAACAGATCAAGAATTGCCTTAAAGTTATCAGCCGTAAATGCAATGTTTAAGGTCGACACCCCGCCGCGACTTCCTTCTTCAGATCTGACTTTAACCGCTCCAAACTGGGCCAGCTTTTGACGGAACTCACTGAGATCAGCACCGTCGTAGTTTTCCAGTACGATAATGGTGTTCCAAGCATCTTCCTGCATTCGATTCTCAAAGTCGGATAACATAATGTTAATACCGTCTTGAAGACTCTTGACCCGCTTGATCAGTGGCATTTCTTTATTGTTCGCCTTAAATGCGATTAGAGGAATCTTGCCCCAGTTGTAACGCTCGGCGTCCTCGCCATTTTCGATTACCAGATAATCGCTGTGTGGGTTCTCTGGGTCCGGGATCAGGCTGCCATCATCCAGAGTGTAGCGGTCAATGCCTTTCTTCGTATAAACCTCGACCTTTTCCACTAACTCCATCGTCTCATTGTCCTTGTAGACGTCGACCTCGTAGAGCCTCACCGCGTATTCCAAATCAGTGTGGTCTTTGTCGTTCCAAAATGGTAGGATCTCGTAAGCCTCAAACCGCTTAAATTTGAGTTTTCCGTCTTCCCCGTAAAAAGGGTGCACCCATCCTTTACCCTGGTTAAATGCGTCCTCTGTGACGTTTTTAAGGGTACGAGTGAAAGCTTTATCGAAAACATCTTTTAATACCTCGACGTAAGCGTCATCATCGCTGGTGATTGTGAACGGTTTACCGATCAGGTAGTTCTTTTTCTGGTCCACCATCTTTGCATATTGATTGTCAATGATCTTGTTATCAGGAAGACCTTGCAACTCAACGGGTTCGCCATCCTTGCCGATCATTGTTCGTTTCCGGGATAAAATATCATGCTCATTGCCATAATACTTTTCTCCGGTTATTTGCAGCTTTCGTTCAGGTCCCTTTTTCCATCGGGATATTTCCAACTCAAGAAACCTTAGATCGCTGATAACGTTCTGAGCCCCTTCAGTTATGATTGCGTTGATTCTCGATGTTTCTGATATTATCAAGTTACCGCCTCCTTTCAAAATGGGTGTTTAGTCGAAACCGACTAAAGATTTCTTAGATATCTTTTCAGCAACGCCGGTGATGGCGTCCTGGGCATCGTCGTGTTTGTTTTTACCTTCACGCTGGTATTTGATCATTGAGTCATAAAAGTCGGGCCAACGGTTGTGCCAGTCCTCGGGATAATAGCAATGATCCATTACCCAGGTTGCATTTGTTAATATACGAGCCTGCTTGTTTTTAGATTGGTGGAACCATTGGACTTTTGTTTTGTTATTCTTAAGCAGCCGCTCAACATTTCGGGCAAAGCCGCGGCCGCCGTTATTTGACTCAATGTTCGCAACATTAACATTATCTTTTTCCAGCATTCTTGCCGTTTTCGGCTCGGTTATTTCCATAGGGTCCTTAGTGTAAAGAACATCAAGGATATAAGCCTCGTTGGCGAACGTTACGCCATAATTTATAGAGCATAAATAGTCATCGCCAGTATCAGCGGTATCAGTGTAATTTTTGATTGCTTTAAAATCGGGCAGATCACCTGAATAGGTTTTGAACTGGCTGTACAAACGACCCTTAAGGTCGATCGGCTCCTGTTGGTAATTTGCTGAAGCGATGTCGGCGCCCATGGCCGACACCTTAGTCATGTATGATTTATGACTCAGGATCTCAGGACAAAGCATTTCGCCGGTTTCTTTGTTCAATGCCTGCATTCTGACATATCGGTGTTTTTTGCCTTCTTTGACACACCAGTCCAATATCTTACCGGCCAGATCGTTGCTATGCCAGCGCGTCATGATGACGATGATCTTTCCACCTTCTTCAAGTCGGGAAAGCATAGTATCTGTGAACCATGACCAGTGCTTTTCTAAAACATCAGCATTATTTGCTTCAAGGGCCGACTTGATTAAATCGTCAATGATCATGATGTTACAGCCGAATCCTGTGGCGGTACCCGTCGGGCTGGTGGCCAGGTAATTATTATAGCCACCTTCAAGGCTCCACAGATTCATTGCCCCATCGCCGCGTTTAATTGTGATCCCTGGGAAGATATCTGAAAAAACAGGTTTTGACAGATCCGCCTTTTCTTCTTGAATTGTGTTTCTAACATTTTTCGAGAACATGGTAGACAGGGTCTCATTGTAGGACCCGGTCATGATCTTTCGGGTCTTATCTTTTCCCAGCAGCCACTCAACCAGGTTCCCGCCGGTTCGGCTTTTGCCATGGCGTGGCGGCTCTGCAATAACAATAACTTCTTCATCGGATTCGATAAAATCCTGCAACTCATTACAGAGATCCTTCAGGTAAACCCGGTCTTTTTTATAGAATCCCGGCGCCTTTGTCCGGCAATAAAAATAGAACTCACGCCTTGCAAGCTCTAACTTTGCCTGTAAAGCGATTTGTTCTTTATCCATCATCTTCCCCTGCCAATTTCAACAGTTGCTCTTTTGTCAGTTCTTCGAAGGGATTATTTAAGCCCAGATCGCCAGAATGCTCAACATCTCGCTTGTCTCGGTATTCGTTCGGCTTTCGGTTTTTGAGCCAGAATATCTGGGCCGTTGTGTCCGGCGCAACCATCTTAGTGACAACTTTTGTGACTACGAGCCGATCTGATCCGCCTTTTCTGAAAAGATTCTGACCGTGAACTATCACAAAATTCAAATAACTGTGGATTTTACTCATTCTGTACTGATCGTAAAAACTTGTTGCTTGATACCAGCTCATCATTTCTTTGTCTTTTTTTGATGAGTTGCAGGATTGGCAGGCTGGTATCACATTATCAAAAGTCAATTTTCCATCATCCTGCAATGGTTTTACGTGGTCTTTAGTTAATTTACTGGTGATCGTCCCGCAATAACAACACTCGTGGTTAAAGTATTTCTTTGCGAACTCCCATTCTTCCTGGGTTAATTCCTGCCATTCATCATGTCGTTGTGCTTGTCCAGTATCAACAATTCGCTCTTTGGTCACTTCTTCATACTCAAAACCAAGGGCTCTTTTTAATAAGGCGTTCTCAACTTGGCGGTCAATTACTTCTTTTCCCTTTTTTAGGGCGTCGGAAATGTCGGGATACTTCTTTTTCCATGTATATAAAGTATCTCTATTTACACCGATTTTTTCTGATATTTGCTCGTCAGTCAGTCCATCTCTTGCCCAACCTTCCAGTAGGGTGAGACCATCGTCTGTTAGCCAATATTCGTATTTTCCTTTGGCCACTGACCTCACCTCCTTTTCGGGCATATAAAAAGACACCGGTTTCCCGATGCCTCAACGTTTTTATTTCATGCTACCATAATCTCACAGATCCATGGCTCATTGTGGCTCATGTTTCAAAATTTTCAATGCTTCATTGTGCAATCTCTTAGCGTGCTGATAAGAATATTTCATTTTACAGCATATTTCCTCAAAATACAGCCCGTCCACATACTTGTAATAAAGCAACAGTTGTAATTTGTCATCAGGAACGGCGTCAATGGCTTTTCCGATATCCGACCTAACTTTTGTCGACTGTGTTATTTTCTCTTGAATTTGGCACTGCATGTCAGAAATTTCAGCTATGCAATCGTCTATCCCTATTCCGCTTGACCCATGGACCACCACCGGCATCATGTTATTGCGCCGGATCTCCTGCCTGGTCATGGTTGCCAGAACCGCCTGATCGCTTTTCTTATTGCTGTCATAATATTTAAAATGCACCGGCGCCGGCACAGTGTTTGATGCCCGGGATCGCCACCGCTCGGCTTCGGCTTCCAGGCGTTTAACCTGATTTTCTAAGATCCGGTACCGGCTTAACCATTTTACTTTTGCTTGTCTTTCTTCTGGTGTCATAGTTCCTCCATATCCATTAATTGTTTATGCTGCATAATCACAAGGCCAATAAGAAATATTGTATTAAGTCTTTCCATATCGAAGTGACCACAGAAAAGCTTATGTACAAATGATCCCACCGAAACTCCAAAGGTTACCAGCCAGATCACAATTATTATTTTTCTATTCATTTGTCACCTCCATACTTACAACTGATCCAGTGGTAAATTAAAATTGTGGCCATCAATGAGACCCATGTCAAAAGACCACAAATATCGTTTATTACTTCAGGTGTCATAATACCTCCCTGCCCAATATTTTTCCGCACATCGGGCAGTAATTGATTTTAAAGCTTTCTTCATTTACCGCTTCATGTGGCTTGCAATGGACATCGGTGACATCAACCGTCAAGTTTTTTCTAGAATCAATTCCAAATATGGAAATTTCAATATCGCCTATTTTTATTGTTTCTTCATAATTGCAAAATTCACATCCGTTTTGCTTACTTTCCCATCCGCTCCCCTTTCGGCACTCAAGGCAAGGTGATTCCTGCGGTGTTTTTATATCGTGCAGGCAGTTTTCACATAATTTTACTGAACTCATTTCTCAATCCTCCATCTCAATCAAAAATGCAATATTGCAGGCGCAATGCCAAATATGCGGTAACCCGCTCTCCGGATCATCAACCTCGCCTTCCAGGTACGCCAACCAATGCCGATATAATGCGTCCCGGTATCGTTGCGGTTCGACTTTTCGCCAGTTGTCATCGCTCCTGTATTTCTCGGCTCCATAACCCCGAATAACTGCTACAGCTTTGATTAGGCTCGGCGGTACAAGCGTTGGTCGGGGTTTGCCGGAATCTGCTTTGGCGGATTGTTCTGGTTCGATTGGCTGCCAACAACTATAACCTTCATCGCAATCACCTTCAGCACAGATATGGGGGAACCTTTTAAAATTACAGGTTTCGCAACTTTTTTCTAGATCCGGCTCAATCGAATCTCCGATATCACCGAAACCGACTTTTTTAATTCCAAATGCCTTTAATACTTCAGCATCCTTTTCCCATGGCATTATCATCTCAACCCTAACCTTTCCAACCCCCTGCAATTGTCCGTAACTTAGGCCTTGGGATCTGGCCCGTTCGTTGTATTCGGCGTAATTCACTTTAGCCCGCTTCTGTTTGGTTTTCGCTTTCTTTTTTTCACTATACCGTTTATTAATCCCCCACGGTCTACCGGTATAATACTCTGAACACTCACTACTGCAATGGTGCTGGTTTGATGATCTCTGAACGTACTGTTTACCACATTCGCAGGCGCTATAGATAACATATTGCTCGCACACATCGCCCAACACTGTTGTTAATTTCTTTGCTGTTTGGGGGCTGTATTCGTTATGTCGTCTAATTTTCGAAATGTGATTCGGGTGTACCCCGGATCGCTTCGACATTTCTGCACCAGATAGACAATATTTTTCCATGTAATGGTTTAATCGCTCTTGCAAGGTCATTATTTTTTCCTCACTTTCTCAATTCTTGCTTTCAGACTTTCCAGCAGATCGCGCTGGGTAACGTGTTTTTCTTCCAGGGCGGCGGCAATATCTTCATCGCGTCCGCCTTCAACGATTAGCCGGTGAATAATAACTTTCTGCTGCTGCCCCTGGCGGTGTAGTCTTTTATTAGCCTGCTGGTACAGTTCCAGCGACCAGTTAAGGCCAAACCAGATAATATGGTTTCCGCCATCTTGAAGGTTCAGGCCATAGGCTGTACTGGCTGGATGGGCAAGCAGGACATCAATCTTTCCGGCGTTCCAGTCATCCTCATCTTGTGGCGTCTTGAAAACTCGAACTTCCAGGCCGCTTTTTAATAATGCTTTCTGGATCCGGTCCAGATCGTGTTTAAAACTATAAAACACGATGGCCGGTTTGCCGTTTAGTTCTTCAACCAGTTCCAGGAACCGTTCGATCTTAGAACTGTGAATTTCATGAACGCCATGATCCTCGTCATAGATCGCGCCATTACAAAGCTGTTGAAGTTTATTTGATAATACTGCTGCACTGGTAGCATCCACGATGGTTTCGGGGTCGACTTCTAACAACATCTTCTTTTCCATTTCCTTGTAGGCTGTTTTGCCCTTGCCTTCCAGGATCACCGGGATATCATCCACAATCACGTCCGGTAGGTCCAGGTAATCCTCAGATTTCATAGAGATACACAAACCCTGCAGCTTATCCCTTATAATATCTTCGGCTCCTGGCTTGATGTTGTACCCAAAGCCGTAACTCTCATTGTCAAAATACCGGTTTCGATAAGCGGTAATGGTTTTGCCTAATCGCTCGCCCTGATCCAACAGGAAGATCTGTGCCCAAAGGTCAATATATCCTTTGGGGGCCGGGGTACCGGTTAACTCAATCAGGCGGTCAATTTTAGGTCGGACACTTTTTAAAGCTTTAAACCGTTTGGCCTGGTGGCTCTTGAAGCTTGACGCCTCATCGATAACCACCGTATCGAATGGCCAATCATTCCGGTAATAGTCAACCAGCCACTGGACGTTTTCCCGGTTGGTGATGTAAATATCAGCGGGTAGATTTAAGGCTCTGATTCTCTGGATCTGGCTGCCTAACACCTGGGATATTCTCAAAAGCTGCAGGTGTTGCCATTTATCCTTTTCCCGGTTCCAGGTTCCCTGGGCGACCTTCTTAGGGGCGATGATCAGGGTCTTGGTAATTGCGAACCGGTTGTATTTCAGGTCATTGATTGCGGTTAAGGTGATTGAGGTCTTGCCTAATCCCATATCCAACCATAGGGCCAGATTTTTATTGACGATCATCTGGTTAATGCAGTATCGCTGGTAGGCGTGGGGGTTAAACTGCTTCACGGCCGCTCTCTCCAAAACTCTACCTGTTCGTTGACGGTTTCTTTATTGTCGATAACAAAAACTTCGCATCCAAGATCACGCAATTTCCTTATTTGAGAATCCTGATTCGGTCTGGTTTTTTCACCTGGGGCTTTAAGCTCTACAAAAACTATCTTTCCTCCCGGGAGACACACCAATCTGTCTGGCACACCTGAATTGCCAGGGCTGACAAATTTATAGGCTCTACCGCCAATATTTTTCACTCTCTTGGTCAGGTAATCCTCTATTTCTTTCTCACTCATAAATCAAACCTTCTTTCAAAAACGATTTTGCTAAACGTAACCACGTAACGCGCGTATACGCGTATTTACGTACAGGCGGTACATATATGCACCGCTATCCCTAATCCCTCTATTTATTTAGTTTATATAAATTAAAGTTACGTTGTTACGTTTAGTCTTTAGCCCTCTGTTTATAAGGGTTTCAGGCGTAACTTTCAAAGTTACATCAAAGTTACGTTGTTACGTCTAGGCGTAACTTAGACGTAACTTTCTACCCCTCTAGACGTAACTTTCTCCAAAACCTGCTCTTTCTCTGCAAATTTGAGGATTTTATCACTCAAACCCGCTGAATTACTGGTTTTCAAGAATCCTTTTTGTGGCCCATAGGGCTTTCCAAAACGCAAACTTGCTTTATTTTTTTCCCACCCTGGGGCATTCTCAAGGATGCCGTTTATCTCCACGGTGTCCTGCCTTTTCATGTACTTGGGGTCCCCGCCAAGGCACTCACACCAAATTTCTGCAGCACATACCCTGTCACGCTCCACGAGATCATTTTCATTAACGCTGTGCTCACTTGCCCAAAACATTCGGCGCTCATTAAGGTTTCTTTTTTCCCAGTTAGTGGGTATTTTCTTTTCCAGAAATTCCAGGACAATACCTTCTTTTCCACTGACTTCCCGGTGTCCTTCCTGGATCTCTTTGGCCATCGCCTCCACATTGCCAGACAAAAACAGTTTTTCGCCTAATTGCCAGGCCACATAAGCCTCAGCCCATATTTGAGTCACTTCAACTTTTAATGTAGAGAATACATCCTTTGTCGGTTCCACGATACCAACATCAACCGGCCAGAATCGCCGGTTCCCGGTTCGATCTCTTAAATATTCATTATCGTTGGTGGTCCCAAAGAACACGCAGCGCCGTGGGTAAACTCCTGTTCGGCGGCCGTATGGCTCCCGGTAAATATCCTCAGTACGACTGAGAAACTGCTTAACCGCATTATTTTCTGACCGGGAAAGCCCGGTTAATTCACCCAACTCATTAATCCAGACTCCCTGGATCATTTCACTGGCTTCTTTGCCTTCAAAGGTCTGCAAGCTGTCTGAATACCATTTGTGGCCCAATAGTCTTAAAAAGGTACTCTTGCCAATCCCCTGGGGCCCGCCCAGTATTGGCATGTAATCATATTTGGTACCGGGGATCATGGCTCTGGCCACAGCGGCGGCCAAACTCTTTCTGGCCACTGCCCGGGTATAAATATTGTCCTCAGCGCCCAGATAATCGGTGAAAATAGTATCGAGACGTTTAACACCATCCCAGGTTAAACCGGTCAGGTAATCTTTCACGTCGTTAAATTTGTGTCGTTGTGAGCAGATTGTCATAGCAGCATAAAGCCGCTTATCCGATAACTGGATCTTATAAACATGTTCCAGATAATGGAGCAATCCGGCGTCATCCGGGTCACTCCATGCCCGGCGTTCGTCTCTGACATCCCAGGGAAGGGATCCCATGGCTAAACCACGGTTAGCGAACTCATCGAAAGCCAGTTTCCCTTTAAGTCGGGGGTCATTTTCCAGGATGATCAGCACGTTGTCGATTGTTTTAGTCGGTAGGCCTGTTGTCGGTGCCACTTCCATTTGGTTGATCCAGTCCAGGTTCTCTGGTTCTGGCAAAACGTTGGTGGTTCCCTCAACGGTTCCATTAATATTTACTTTGGAAAATTCTTCGGTTGCCTGTTCATATCGTTCCTGATTCATCAGCCCAGTTACCGCTTGATCAGCGACCGCAAACTGACACATTGCTGTAAAGCTTGGTAGCCGGTTCGCCGGCGTTCCTGGCACGACGTTATCATCCTGGTCGCCAAACTTATGCAGCCTAACCAGGTCAAACGCATTAACCAGCTTCCCACTGCAGGGGTCCGTTGCATGATGGGAGTATAAGAAAAGCCCATCCTCATAGACAACAGCGCCCCCGGTCGTAGATCCGCCGGTAAAGGTCAACCGATTATCAGCGGTGTCACAAGCAGCATATTCCCCGGGTATGAACGTCTCA
>Ga0074199_1000662_pt1 | contig 45917 bp, 43 predicted proteins | sample EPASupsiteSAE347_FD_64528 | JGI IMG/M metagenome (GOLD analysis project Ga0074199, IMG submission 64528) | Bioremediated contaminated groundwater from EPA Superfund site, New Mexico - Sample SAE3-47 | ecosystem: Environmental > Aquatic > Deep subsurface > Groundwater > Contaminated ... | reverse complement strand
TTTATTAAGTAATTCTTGTGCAGTTAAGGATAATCTTTCAAAACGCTCTTTACTTATACAGAGAAGCTTGGTTAATTTCCCCTCACAGGGGAGGGGGTAAGGATCTATGGTATCATTCCCAAAGAAAACCGATAATTTCCTTGACAGGATACATACATGTGCTATTATTTTAGAAATCGTAATACATTTTAATAGGAGCGAAAGTGGCTCAATTAGTTAGGTTTGGGGTATCTTTAGAAAGAGATCTTCTATCCCGTTTTGACACCTTTCTTAAGGAAAAAAAATATACCAATCGTTCGGAGGCTATCCGGGATCTTATCCGGGAGGATTTGGTAAAGAAACAATGGCAGGAGGATAAGGAGATAGCCGGCACTATTACGATGATTTACGATCACCACAAGCGGGAACTTGTCAATAAATTAACGGATATACAGCATGGTTTCGGAGGTATTATTATTTCTACCCAGCACATTCATTTGGACCACCATAACTGTCTGGAGATAATCGCAGTCAAGGGAAGGCCGAAAGCGGCTCAGGAGCTTGCCGATACGCTTAAGGCGGTAAAGTGGGTAAAACATGCTACTTTGAGCATGTCAAGCACAGGCAGAGATATTTAAGGTATTATTTTTTTGTACAATCGTAACACGAAACGTAAAAACGTAGTATAAAACTTTGAGAGGAGGGATATGTTTATGGCAGCTTCAAAGAGGGTAACATTATTTTTGTTAACTTTTGTTTTATTCTGCGCTACGGCGTCGTTCGCCGATGAAATATCTATCCGGGATGAGATAAATCAGCTTAAAGAGCGCATTGCGGCTTTGGAAAAGAAAGTTTCAGACCAAGACAAGTATATCGCTGCGCAGGATTCAAAAGTGCAGTCCCAGCAACAAACGATTTCCAGCTACGAATCCAAGTTCTCCCAGTTTGAAGAAAAACTTAAGCGTGTGCCCGGTGAACCCATGAAGCTCATGGAAGGCATTGAACTTGGAGCAGGCGCAACCTTCATTGTTCAGGGGACTAATAACGTTAATTACGATGGCGACGGCCAAACGCTCAAGAAAGACCGCACTGACGGTTCATATTCAGCCGATATAACCCTAGCTAAGGAATTTAAAGAGGTTGATGGCAGGGCATTCCTGCACTTAGAGGCTGGCCAGGGCGCGGGCCTTGAAGATAACCTTACCTTATATAGTAATGTCAACCGCGATGCCGGTGACAGCGAATCCAGGGTTGAGGTAACCGAACTTTGGTATGAGCAGAGCTTGTTTAAAGACAAAGTAGCTCTTACTTTTGGCAAGCTTGATCCTACCGCCTATTTTGATCAAAACGAAGTCGCCAATGATGAAACTACTCAGTTCTTAGGCAGGATATTCCGTAACTCGCCTACTGTTGAATTCCCGGATAACAACGCTGGCATACGCCTGGCTTATCTTCCGGCAGAGTGGTTGGAATTAGGCTATGGTATGTTTAACGCCAAAAGCGGCTGGGAAAAGATCGGGGATAATCTGTTTAACATCGGCCAGGTTACTTTTAAGGCCAACTTTTTAAACCTTCCCGGTAGTTACCGTTTCTACGGTTGGGCCAATAACGCCAACCACGAGAAATGGTCGCAATATTCTGATGCTGAACATGATAAAGGATTAGCTTACGGTTTTGGCTTAAGCTTTGACCAAAAAGCAAACGACATTGTTACATTATTTGTCCGTTACGGCTGGCAGAATCCGAAAGTCTACAATCCTGACATTAAGACTGCGGCTGGTGATTATACTTATTCTCTGGAGCAGTCCTGGAGCGCTGGTTTCCAGGTCGAGGGTAAGCCTTGGGGCAGAGAGAAGGATGTCTTTGCCTTTGCCGTAGGCCAGGTAATGCCTTCGGATGATTACAAGAAAGCCAAGGGCTTATCGGCCAAAACCGAAGGCCATCTGGAAACTTATTACAAGATACATGTCAACGACCATTTGTCTATCAGCCCCGACTTCCAGTATATTTGGAATCCATTCGGCAAGGATGTGGCAGGCGATACGGATCCCATATTTGTAGGCGGGATGAGGGCGCAGGTGGATTTTTAGTAAGGTTATAATTTATTAACATCCGGCCATAATGGAATGGCCGGGGTTCACTGCTGTGAAGGAGGAGAAGATGCATATACCAGATGGTTATTTGGGGCCGGCAACCTGTGGAATTTTTTACGCGGTTATGCTGCCGATTTGGACAATCGCTTCCAAGATTGTTCAAAAGACTTTGAAAGCAAAACAGGTCCCGATTCTTGCGATAGGAGCGGCATTCAGTTTTGTGATTATGATGTTTAACGTTCCTATCCCCGGAGGTTCGACAGGGCATGCGGTAGGAGGAGTTTTAGTGGCCATACTCTTAGGGCCTTGGGCTGCGTGCATTGCCATAACGGTAGCTTTAGTTGTGCAGGCTCTATTGTTTGGCGACGGAGGAATTACCGCTATAGGAGCAAATTGTTTCAATATGGCTTTTGTGCTTCCGTTTGTGGGCTACTACATATATAAAGCTATCAGCTATAATGCGTCCGTGGATTCTAACCGGAGAGTGTTTGCTGCCGGTGTTGCCGGATATATCGGTATTAACGTAGCCGCCTTATTAGCAGGAGTTGAGTTTGGGCTACAGCCGTTATTGCATCACACCGCCACTGGACAGGCCCTTTATTGTCCTTACGGGCTGAATATTGCTGTGCCGGCAATGGCGGGCGAGCATTTGTTGATATTTGGCTGGGTAGAAGCTATCGTTACAGCGTTGGTGGTTAAGTATTTACAGAAACAATCCCCCGAGCTTATAGAAGAAAGGGAGGTGGCTTAATGAAACTTATCAATAAATTATGGGTTGGGATGGGGATCTTGGTATTGATTTCCCCTTTAGGTTTATTGCTTCCCGAGCGTTTTAAAGCCGGGGATGCCTGGGGTGAATGGGGAACAGACGGGATTAAAGAATTGGTTGGGTATATCCCGCAAGGACTAGAAAAACTTTCAAGCCTATGGAGCGCGCCTATTCCTGACTATGCCTTTAAGGGCTGGGAAGAAAAAGGGCTAGGCAGTTTGAGTTTTGCGTATATAGTTTCGGCTATAGTTGGTATTCTTGTCACTGTTTGTATAGTTGCGTTAGTCGGCAGGCTCTTAATCAAGAAAGAATGATTTAACGGTGATTATTTTGACCGGCGGCGCCGGATTTATCGGCAGCTGCTTTCTATGGAAGCTTAATCAGGAAGGCATCGACGATATAATTGTTGTCGATAATCTTACTGACAGTTGCAAGTGGAAAAATCTTGTTGGCAAGAAATTCCGTGATTATATCCAGAAAGAGGACTTTCTGGATATCCTGGAATCCGGGAAGCTTCCCCGCATTAAGACAATCGTTCATTTAGGCGCCTGCAGTTCAACCGTCTTAAGCGACGCCGCGTATTTCCTAAAGAATAATTACGAGTATTCCAAACGTCTTGCGCAGTGGGCCGATGCCCATAGCGCAAGGTTTCTTTATGCGTCTTCGGCGGCTACCTATGGCGACGGCAGCAATGGTTATGACGATGCCGAAAACAAGCTGGATAGCCTTAAACCGCTTAATATCTATGGATATACAAAGCATATGTTTGATCTGTGGATGTTTAAGCATGGTTTTTTAAATAAATCCGTCGGTTTTAAATTTTTCAATGTCTTTGGCCCCAATGAATACCATAAGGCTGAGATGATGAGTGTTGTCTGTAAGTGTTTTGATGATGTTAAATCCGGCAGGCCGCTACGTCTTTTCAGGTCGTATCACCCCGATTATAAGGATGGAGAACAAAAAAGGGATTTTATCTACGTTAAGGATGCGCTCGAGGTAATGTATTATTTCTTTACGAAACCGGATAAGTCGGGGATTTTTAATCTCGGGATGGGGCAGGCGCATAGCTGGAACGATTTGGCGCAAGCTATATTTTTAGCTTTGGGAATGCCTCCCAAGATTGAATACATCGAAATGCCGCAAGAGCTAAAAGCCAAGTATCAATATTTTACCCAAGCCAAAATGGACAAAATCAAAGCCTTCGGATGCAAGCATAGTTTTATGTCTTTGAAAGAAGCGATCAAGGATTATAGCCTGTATCTGGGGGGAAAGGCATTTTTATAAATATCTTTAGTATGGACACAAGGAGGCTCTATGCATGATATTTGGTTTGCGAGTAAAATAATTGTTTCATTAAAAGAAAAAATTGGTAAAATAGATAATTATAAAGCTGTTACCGTTAATATCGTTTTAGGCCCCTTTACCCATGTTACTCCGGAAAGCCTGCGTTCGGCGTTTGCGTTACTGGGAGAAAAGGATGGTTTTCAAGGCGTAAAATTGAATATCAAGAAAGATAAGGCAAGAATAAAATGCAGGAAATGCAAAACCAGCGTGGAAATCGCCTCTCCCGTAGGAGCTTGCCCGGCATGCGGTACGGATGATTTTGAGTTGGAGAATTCCGAAGAGTTTATCATTGAGTCAATTGAGGCAGAATAAGTTGAGAACTAATGAATGCAGCCGCTGCTTTAAGCAAAACGCCCCTTTACGAAGCACACCTTTCCCTTAATGCCAAAATAGCCCCTTTTGGGGGCTGGCTTATGCCGATTCAGTATGCAGGCATCTTAACCGAACATTCGTATACCCGCAAGGAAGTTTGCGTATTTGATATTTGTCATATGGGCGAGTTTAGGCTTGATACAGATATTTCTTTGAGCGGGCTCGATCGTATTGTTACCCAAAAAATAGTTTCAATGCCCGTAGGGTCATGCCGCTATGGTTTTATACTCAATGAGTCCGGCGGGATAATCGATGACCTTATCGTATACAGGCTTAAGGAATATTCTTGGATGCTGGTGGTGAATGCCGCAACCATTTCCAAAGATGAGGCGCATTTAAGAAAACATCTTTCGAAAGAATACAGTTTTGATAATGTTTCCGACCAATTAGGCAAGCTTGACGTGCAGGGACCCAAATCATTGGATGTGCTCAAGGATATTTTTGGCGGTGATATCGCTAAATTAAGCTATTATACTTTTGCCGAATTTGCTTTTGGCGGGGAACGCTGTTTAATCAGCCGCACCGGTTACACCGGAGAGTTGGGATACGAAATATATATTTCCTCCGGCGCGGTAAAAGGCCTATGGGAACTTTTGCTTAAGGATAAAAGGGTTAAGCCTGCCGGTTTAGGCAGCCGCGACACTTTGCGCCTTGAAATGGCGTATCCTCTCTACGGGCAAGATATCGACGTAAACCATACTCCCATTGCCGCCGGCCTTGATAAATTCGTTGATTTTTCCAAAGATTTTATCGGTAAAGACGCTTTATTAGAAGAGAGAAAGAACGGGCCTAAAGAACATTTAGTTTGTTTTAAGGCAGATTCCCGCCGCGCGCCGCGCCACGGTTTTGCTATATTTCAGCAAGGCGAGCGTATCGGCATTGTAACCAGCGGTTCTTTTTCCCCGAGCCTTTCGGTAGGTATAGGTATGGGGTATGTTTCCGGTGATTATGAAATCGGAGCAAAACTTGCGGTTAAGGATTCCGGAGTAGAAATTCCGGTGACGGTTGTCAAAAGGCCTTTTTACAACAGGCCGCAATCTTAGAGGAAAGGGGCTTTATGAATATACCACAAAATCTTTTTTATACCAAAGATCATGAATGGGCGCGTATTGAAGGGAAGACAGCCTATGTCGGCATTACCGATTATGCCCAGGAATCGCTGGGAGATATTACGTTTGTTCAGTTGCCTAAAGCCGGCGATACCCTTAGGCAATCGGAATTTTGCGCTACGGTTGAATCGGTTAAAGCCGCTTCGGATGTATATTCGCCGTTTTCCGGAAAGGTTTTGTCGGTTAATCAGGAGCCTTGCGAGCACCCCGAATTGATAAATGAATCCCCTTACGAAAAAGGATATTTTTTTATAATGGAGCTTTCCAGCGAAGCTGAAAAAGCGAAACTTATGGACGCGCAAAGCTACCGGAGTTATGTAGAGGGGCTTTCCAAATGAGTTATATTCCCCATACAGAAGACGATATCCGGCAGATGCTTAAAACGATCGGCGTAGCGGGCATCGATGATCTTTTTAAGGATATCCCTTCTGAACTTCGTCCAAAATCATTTAATATTCCGGAAGGAAAATCGGAGTTCGAGGTAACGCAGCATTTGCGTAAACTCTCCGCGAAAAACGCCACGCATCTGGTTAATTTCGTGGGCGCCGGTTTCTACGACCATTTTATTCCCGCGGCAGTTGACGCGATTGCGGCTCGCCCGGAATTTTATACCGCTTATACGCCGTATCAGCCGGAGTGTTCTCAAGGGTGGCTGCAGGCGATCTACGAATACCAGACGATTATCTGCGAGCTTACAGGGCTTGATGTCGCGAATGCCTCATTATATGACGGAGGCACAGCTCTTTATGAGGCGGCGATGATGGCGTTAAGGCTTACCGGCAGGAATAAAATCATTATGGATAGCGGCGTAAGCCTGATTTATCGCACCATGCTTTACACTTATACCTCGAATCTTTCTATCGAATTCGTGGAGATTCCGGTTGTGCACGGCCAGAGTTCGCGCGAAGAGCTTTTTAAACATCTTGACGATAAAACCGCGGCAGTGATTTTGCAGAATCCCAATTTCTTTGGCGCTATTGACGACTATAGCGATGTGGTTAGCCGCGTGCATAAATTCGGGGCGTTGGCAGTTGCCTCGGTTTATCCGGTTTCTTTGGGGATGTTGAAGCCGCCGGGAGAAATGGGTTTTGATATCGCCACAGGAGAAGGCCAGAGTTTAGGCCTCCCGCTTTCTTTTGGCGGGCCGTATTTAGGTTTTATGTCCGTCAAGAAAGAAATTGTGCGTTCGATGCCCGGAAGGATAGTAGGCGCGACTGTTGATAGCGACGGCAAGCGCGGTTTTGTCCTGACGCTTCAGACGCGCGAGCAGCATATCCGCCGCGAAAAGGCTACTTCCAATATTTGTTCTAACGAAGCGCTCTGCGCTCTGCGCGCGGTGGTATTTGCCGCGCTTTTGGGTAGAGGAGGCTTGAAAGAGTTAGCCGAGCATAATTATTGGAAGGCGGAATTTGCCAAGAAGACTTTAGCGCGCATTCCCGATGTCGAGGTCAAAAGCAGTTCTCCTACCTTTAACGAATTCACGATTTGCCTTAAGCGGCCTGCGGATGAGGTCGTATACAAGATGATCGATAAAGGTTTTGCCTGCGGTTTTCCTTTGGGGAGGTTTTATAAAGGCATGGATAATTATATTTTGGTGGCTGTTACCGAGAAGAGGACAAGAGAAGAAATCTGTTTATTAGCGGATAGCCTGGAGGCGGTTTTACGATGAAACTTATTTTTGAAAGGCATAAATCCGGCAGGCGCGGGTTTTCGTATGCTTTGCCCGATGTCCCGCAAGCAAAGCCTTTAGCTAAACAATACTGCCGCAAGAACGATACGCTTTTGCCGTCTCTAAGCGAATTGGATGTAGTGCGCCACTATACCAATCTTTCCCGGTTAAATTTCTCAGTGGATACAAATTTCTATCCATTAGGTTCATGCACTATGAAATACAATCCGAAATTCACCGAGCGCATTGTTGCGTTTGAAGGTTTTGCGCAGGTGCATCCTTTATTACCGCAGCTTTCCGGAGGGGGGATGCTTGCGCAGGGGTCATTAGAGGTGTTGTATGAAACGGAAAAACTCCTTGCCGAAATTACCGGAATGAACGCTTTTACTATGCAGCCTCTTGCGGGCGCGCACGGCGAGTTAACCGGGATAATGTTGATTGCCGCTTACCACAAGGATAATGGGGCTCGGCGTAAATACGTTATTGTTCCGGATTCATCTCACGGGACCAACCCTGCGAGTGCCGCCATCGCCGGGTATAAAGTAATTGTGATTCCTACTGATAAAGACGGATATATGGATTTGGAAGAATATAAAAAGAAATTGAATAATGAAGTCGCGGCAGTTATGCTTACCTGTCCCGATACCTTAGGGATTTTTAATCCTAATATCAAAAGAATTGCCGATATGGCGCATGAAGCCGGGGCTTTAATGTATTATGACGGCGCTAACCTGAACGCGCTTCTGGGTAAGGCCAGGCCCGGAGATCTTGGTTTTGACGTTATGCATATAAATCTGCATAAAACATTTGCTACTCCGCACGGCGGAGGAGGCCCGGGAGGAGGCCCGGTTGGTGTAAGCGAGAAATTGGTTGATTTCTTGCCTATTCCGCGCGTTGTCAAGCGTGTAGATGGAACACTCGCGTTAGATTATCACCGGCACAAATCGATTGGTTACGTAGCGCCTTTCTATGGTAACTTTGGTGTGATCCTTAAAGCTTATGCTTATATGTTATATTTAGGTAAGGCCGGGTTAATCCAGGCTGCCGAGATAGCGGTGTTAAATGCCAATTATTGTCTGGCAAGCCTCAAAGAATATTTTGCCCCAGCTTTTGACAAAAAATGTATGCATGAGTGCGTTTTTTCGGCTTCCCGCCAGGTGAAAAACGGAGTGCATGCGTTGGACATCGCCAAGTATCTTATTGATAAAGGGTATCATCCCCCGACGATATATTTTCCTCTGATAGTCAAAGAGGCGCTTATGATTGAACCGACGGAGACCGAATCAAAAGAAACACTGGATGAGTTTATCGCGGTTATGATTGAAATCGCCCGCCTCGCCGAAGAGAATCCTTCTTGCGTTACGCAAGCGCCTATTCATACGCCGGTTAAGCGCCTTGATGAGACAAAGGCCGCGCGCGAACCAAATCTTCGCTGGCAGCCGTAGTAAAAGATAAATACATGAGAGAATTCAGATTGGTCCGATCGTATCCGGAGTCGGCCATGCATAATATGTTTCTGGACGAGAAGATATTTAACCGTTACCTCAAAGACGGTATTCCGGTATTGCGCCTCTATAGCTGGAAGAATCCCTCTTTCACCTATGGCGTTTTGCAGCATCCTGAAAGTGAAATCGATTTCAGGCAGTGTCTTTCTGATGGGGTTGAAGTTGTCAAAAGGATTACCGGCGGCGGAATACTTTTTCATAATGACGAAATAACCTATAGTTTTGTATGCAGTAAGCAGGATATCGGCGAACCGCAAGAAGTGCTTGTTTCCTATAAGCAGATATGCGCGTTTCTCATCCGGTTTTATGAGTCTCTTGGGCTTAAGGCGGGTTTTGCGCTTGAGTCGGAAACTTTTCGGGATAGATGCGGGCCGAGTGAGCTTTGCAGCGCGTCTTATGAGAAATACGATATTGTTATCAATGGCCGGAAAATTGGCGGGAATGCGCAGAAACGCAAGAGGAAGATTATATTCCAGCATGGTTCTATTCCCTGCAGTATTAACTGGAATTTTGCGCGGCGTTATCTAAAAGCTCTACCTAAGGATATATCTTTGAGCGTAACTAGCCTTGACGAAGAATTGGCAAAGGTTCCGGGTAAGAACATATTGGAAGAAAAACTTATCGAAGCCTTTTCTAATGTGTTTGGGGCGCATTTTATCGATGAGAAAGAGTTTTCGTATGCGGCCAGTTTGGCTTAATAAGAAAATAAGCCTTAAGGCTTGTTCAGAAGTCAAACAACTGTTGAAAGACCTGCGTGTAGAAACGGTTTGTGAACAGGCGATGTGCCCGAATATCGGAGAGTGTTTTTCCCGTAACGAAGCCACTTTTCTGATACTTGGCCGTCATTGCACGCGCAGGTGTAGTTTTTGTAATATAGAAAAAGGTATTCCTCTGCCTCTTGATCCTGATGAGCCGGTAAGGGTTGCCGAGGCGGCAGCAAGGCTTTCCCTAAAGCATATCGTTATAACCAGCGTTACGCGGGATGACCTTCCTGACGGCGGCGCGAAGGCTTTTGCCGACACCATTTTATGTATTAGGCGAAGTTCATCCGATTTGACTATTGAGGCCCTGATCCCGGATTTCGGGCTTTCTCCGGATGCGCTGGCTGTTGTGGCAGAGACATCCGCGGATATTATCGCGCACAATATTGAAACCGTTCCTTCTCTTTATGCGATAGTGCGTCAGGGCGCGGATTATGCCCGTTCACTTGAGGTTCTGCGGATGATCAAGAGAATATCGCCCGGGACAAGGACAAAGTCGGGTATTATGCTGGGATTAGGAGAAAAGGAAGAAGAGGTTTTTTCGGTAATGGGTGATTTACGTTCGGCAGGGTGCGATTTTTTGAGTATCGGGCAATATCTCTCTCCGAGCAAACGTCATTATCCGGTGAAGGAATATATTACACCTGAGCAGTTCAGTTTTTATAAAGAAAAGGGCGAAAAATCAGGTTTTTTGCATATCGAAAGCGGGCCCTATGTGCGCAGTTCCTATTCGGCAGCCAGGTATCTGTCGAAAAAAAGCGCTTCGGCAGAAAGATAAGCTATGGATTATAATAATAATGTAAGAAACGTCTATCATGGTTTAAAGGTTCGGATCATCGAGTCGTTTCTGCGCAACAATTTAGTTGAGACGATCGACCGTATGCCCATTGAGATGCGCCCGGAGGGGAGCGAAACCAGCCGGTGTTGTATCTATAAAAGCCGCGCGTTAATCAAATATCGTGCTATGGCGATTTTAGGTTTTGGAAAAGAAGACGAAACGGATGAATTAACTCCTTTGTCCGAATATGCCAGTCAAGCCTTGCGTAGAAAAGAGATTTCCAAGAAGGTGCTTACTATTATTGATCCGGCGTGTTCGGGCTGCATGGCCGCGCACTATTATGTCACTAACGCCTGCAAAGGCTGCATGGCCCGTCCATGCGTGGTTAACTGTCCGAAAAAATGCATAGTTATGCTGGATGGGCAGTCGAGGATAGATAACGAGCAGTGTATCAGGTGCGGTAAATGCCAAGAAGTCTGTCCATATCATGCCATAGTCCGTATTCCTATCCCATGCGAGGAGGCTTGTCCAGTGTCGGCAATCCATAAAGATGAAAAAGGAAAGGCCGAGATAGATTTTTCTAAATGCATATATTGCGGTAGATGTGTCAGTGTTTGTCCGTTCGGCGCCATAGCGGAGCGTTCACAGCTATTGGATATTTTACGCGCTTTTGGTTCCGGAAAGCGAGTTCATGCTTTGCCTGCGCCAGCCATTACAGGGCAATTTGAAGGGGGATTGTTTAGAATTATATCTGCGCTTAAAAGAATAGGTTTTTACGCTGTTGAAGAAGTTGCTCTCGGGGCAGATGAAGCGGCAAGGCGCGAGGCGAAGGAGTTCCTGAGGAAGCGCAGGGAAGGGTTGCGGTTTATGACCACTTCTTGCTGCCCGGCGTATATGCAGGCGGCGCACAAGATAATTCCATCCATATTGCCGTTTATATCCGGAACTCCAAGCCCCCTGCAGTTGGCGGCTCTAAGGGTTAAGGAAAGAGATAAAGAAGCCCTGACTGTTTTTATCGGGCCATGTGTTGCCAAACGGCGCGAGGCGATAGATTATAAAGGGGTAGATTATTATATGACATTCGAAGAGCTTAATTCCTTATTCGGAGCCCAGGGGATAGAAGTGTCTAAGCAGCCTGAAGAGAAACCGGAATTCTGTGCAAGCGATTACGGCCGCGGTTTTCCGTTAAAAGGGGGAGTTATCGCCGCCATCTTAAAACATCTTCCGGATGGCGAAAAGATAGAAACAATTTCCGTAAATGGCCTGAATAAATCTTCGTTGAGGCAGCTTCAGTCTTATGCCGCAGGCAATTGTCCTGCCAGCCTGATCGAGGTAATGAATTGTGAAGGAGGCTGCGTCAACGGTCCGGCTATTTTTGCCCCTGTGGCCAAGGCAAAGGATCGAATTGAAGCGATGCTTGGTAAAGCTGGTGACCAAAACGCCTGTCCATAAAAAAGGAGGAGAATATATGTTCATTCGCCGCATTCCCGGATTGATTTTTTCAAGCCTTCTTATAGTTTATTCTTTTGTCTGTGTCGGCGCTACTGCCAGCGCAGCCAAGGATATCAAGATAGTCGCTTCATTCTATCCAATGTATATCATGGCCAAGAATGTCATAAAAGATGTTCCTGGTGTTTCAGTCCAGAATCTTACTCCGCCATTAACCGGTTGCCTGCATGACTATACAGTTACAACCAGCGATATGAGAAAACTGGCTGACGCGCAGGTTTTTGTGGCTAATGGCGCAGGGATGGAATCTTTTCTGGATAAAATCATCGCGCAGCATCCCAATTTGAAGATAATCCAGCTATCCGCAGGAATACCTTTAATTAAAGGAGGGGGGAATGAAGGCGATAACCCGCATGTATGGGTGAGTATTTCCAATGCGATAATCCAGGTAAAGAATTTAGGCCGGGCAATGGAAGAATTTGACCCTGATCATAAAGAACTCTACGCCAAGAATACAGCTGATTATGCGGCAAAGCTTGAAGCGTTGCGTCAGAAAATGCATTTCGAATTAGCTCTTTATAAAGGCAGAGCAATTATAACTTTTCATGAGGCTTTTCCGTATTTTGCCGAGGAATTTGGTTTAAAAATCGCTGCTGTAATAGAACGGGAGCCGGGAAGTGAACCGAGCGCAAAAGAATTGGCAGAGACAATCGAGATCGTTAAGAAGAACGGCATTGCGGCATTATTCAGCGAGCCGCAGTATCCATCTGCCGCAGCTCAGGCTATAGCTAAGGAAGCAGGCGCTAAAGTATACGTGCTTGATCCGGCAGTAACCGGCAGCGATGATTATGACGCTTACGTTAATATAATGGAGAATAACCTTAAGATTTTAAAGCTTGCTTTTAGAAATTAAAATAAGGGAGCATTAGGCTGTTTGATGAATACCTGCGAACATTGCTGCACGAAGATTGATAATTTAACCGTCAGGTTTGGCGATAACGTCATACTTGACAATGTTAATTTGCATGTCAACTGCGGTGAGGTGATAGGCGTAGTCGGTCCCAACGGCGCCGGGAAAACCACTCTCTTGCGTACCATCCTTGGGGAGATTCCCTCTAAAGGCAAAATATCTTTCCGTGTAGCCGGCAGCGCCTCCCAGAAAACCAAGATAGGCTATGTTCCCCAAAAGCTGCAATTTGATCTTAGCTCTCCTATCAGCGTAACGGATCTTGTGGCTTCAGCAATAAGCCGCTATCCTGTTTGGGCCGGAGTGAGCAAAGATTTATCGGAGAGAGTGAAAGACGTTCTCTCTTTGTTTTCGGCGGAGCATTTGCTCAAAAGAAGGCTCGGTGAACTTTCGGGAGGAGAATTGCAACGGGTTCTATTAGCAATTGCCATGACTCCTGCCCCCAAACTGCTATTGCTTGATGAGCCAGCCAGCGGAGTAGACATTAAGGGCCTATCTCTTTTTTATCAAATCGTGGATGATTTGAGGAAAAAGAACGATATCGCGGTGATACTTGTAACGCATGATTTAGCCGGTGTATCTTCTTATGTTGATCGCCTCATACTGCTTAATCGTTCCGTTATCGCGCAAGGAGAGCCTAAAGAAGTGCTTTCAAATGAAAAATTAGTAAAAGCTTTTGGCCCGGCCTTATGGAATGTTTCTTGTTTGCCGAATTTGACGTCAAAAGAGAATAATAAAAATGGCGATTATTGAGGTTTGGTATAGATTAATAGGCGCGCTTCCATTTGGCTGGACGCATTATGTTTTTATGAAGAATGCGCTTTTGGCCGTGTTACTCGTTACCCCCTTGTTTGCGCTTTTAGGAACAATGGTGGTAAATAACCGCATGGCTTTTTTCACCGATGTATTGGGGCATTCCGCTCTTACGGGAATTGCCATAGGGGTACTTTTAGGTTTTCACGACCCTACTCTTCCTATGATCTGTTTGGCGGTGGTTTTAGCTATCGCTATAAACCTGTTAAAAAACGCCACTCGCGCTTCCGTTGATACTGTCTTGGGTGTTATTATGGCATTTATCGTTGCTCTAGGTATTGTCATTCTAAGCAGGCAGGGTGGATTTGTAAAATATACAAGTTATTTGATTGGCGATATTCTCGCGGTTACCCCGCAGCAAATAGCCTGGTTCTTTGTAATAGCTGTGGTTGTTTTGGGTTATTGGTATATGGCGGGTAACGCCATGATACTTACGAGCGTTAATTCGTCTTTGGCGCGCAGCCGCAGGATTAACACCTTTCTCATAGAAACAAGTTTTACAATACTCCTGGCCCTGGTGGTGATTGTTTCGATAAGGCTGGTGGGGATTTTAATCATAAATTCACTTTTGATTTTGCCGGCAGCAGCATCTCGCAATCTTACGCGTAACTCCCACACATATACTGCCTGGGCTGTAATTATAAGCATTCTTTCCGGCATCACAGGATTAATCGTATCATATTATTGGGGCACGGCATCAGGAGCAACGATTGTTCTTTTTGCCTCCGGATGTTATGGGGTGTCAGCATTATTAGGAAGGTATGTAATGAAATGATGAACGCGCTGGAAACAATTATAACTAAATCGCCTATTTTAGCAATATTTATTGTGTTTTGGGCGGGGTTTATCGCATCTTTAAGTTCTTGCACGATAATCAGGATCCCGATTGTCTTCGGTTATGTTTCAGGGGCAGCGCGCCATACTAAAAAAAAGCCGTTGATATTGTCTCTTTGTTTAGTCTTAGGGTTAATCGCCAGTTATACTTTTTTAGGGATAGCTTTGATCCTGTTTAAGAATTTCGCTCTTGGTTTGGCGCAAATAAGCAGGTATCTTTATATGTTTCTGGGATTTGTTTTGCTTGGGCTGGGGATTTTTTACGCAGGGTTGATCAAAATCGGTAAACCGCGCCATACGCATTGCGAAACGAATATCAAGTTAAAGAAAAAAAGCCTTATCGGCGCGTTTATTTTCGGCGTCATGTTCGCTTTTCTGGAGATGCCGGCTTGCCCTTGCTGCGCTTCCGTGCTTTTTGTGATTGCAAGTATCGCGGGTTTCGGGAATTCCTGGGTTTATTCTATTATTATCTTTTTAAGCTTTGCCATCGGCCAAAGTATGCCGATATTATTGATCGGCTCATCCGCGAGTTTAGTGAAATATCTATCTTTCAAGGCAGAGAAAATAGAAAAATATACTCAATTTGCGGCAGGAAACATTCTTATCGCCATTGCGTTGTTTTTCTTTATTATTGCGTAAAGGATCATATGGAAGAGCATTGCCATTGCAGCTGCAGCCATGCAAATAACCAGGATAAGCAGAAGGGGATAGTTTTGAGGTGGCTGGTTAGTTTGATCTTTATAGCTTTAAGTTTTATTGTTATGCGGCCATTCATAGCCAGGCAATTGTTATCCCGGGCATCTTCCTATATGGCGTGTGAGTTATTTAATGATGCGATACGGAGCTATAAGAAAGCCGTGCTCATAGATAAAGAAAATGTTATGGCATGGAATATGATCGGATACAGTTATAAGATTAGCGGCGATTTAAAAAACGCCTTGTATTCTTACCGCCAAGCTGTTAAGGTTGACCCTAAAGATAAAAGCGCAAACTTTAGCCTGGGAGTAATCCTGGTATCTGAAAAGAAATATAAAGAAGCGGCGCCGTATTTTGAGCAAATCAGGGCGTTTGGCCCGGAGAAAAAAGGCTTAGAAATAGATATAGCCTCTTATTATAAGTCGTCATTAAGGTTGCTCGCGGACTGTTATGGAGCTTTGGAAGAAATTAAGAAGAGGGATGCGGTTTTGGAAGAGCTGCGCAGGTATTATCCTGCTCAGGAGGCTGCCCGGCGATGAGAAAGTTTATCCTCATTTTAAAATATATCTTTCTTTTAATAATAATTTTATTGTTTGCGATGAAGAAGCCGAATCAAACTCAGCTATTTCATCCCGTTAGATTTACCGATGACGCCTTTGCTGCTCAATCAGAAGATAAAAAGGATAAGCAAATATATAATTTAGATATAAGAGAGCTTGAGAAGGTCCAGGGGCAGGTTACTAAAGACGGTGAGGATATAAAAGGTTTCCCGGTGGATATTCTTCGTTTATATGGCAAGAAAGTCAGGTTAACAGGGTATCTTTTGATACCCTACGATGCGTATCTTTCGGATAATTCACTGGATTATTTTGGCTTAGGTAAAAATGCTTACGGATGTCCTTGCTGTAATTGGGGTTCTAGCCCTCCACCTACGATATTTAATGTAGTGTTCGTCACTATGAAGACAGGGGAGAAATTAAAACCTCCATTTACTCCCCGCGTAGAAGTCACCGGCACATTCTACGCGCATCAGGAATATTTTACCGATAAAGACGGTAAGAAGAGGCTTGCTGGGCTGTTTTTCATTCAAGACGCGGAGGCTAAAAAAAGGGGGATGTTGTTTTAGAACATTATAGTTCTCTGCTATTTTTTTGAGCATTTGGCGGCTGATGAACGTATTATTACATAAAACGCCAATAATCTGAAATATTGGAGAATTTGAATTCACTTTTAGCCATAACCTATAGTAAAATTAGCTTAATTATTCATCCTTGTTTGAAAAAGTAAAAGAGCCTTAGGGAAAATCATGAAAATAGGAGTTATTATCTCAAGTAATGATGCGGAAACTTCCTGGAATGCACTTCGCTATGCCAATTTCTGCCTTGGCCAAAAGGATGAAGTTAAAGTATTCTTAACTGGCAAAGGCGTAGAATACCAGGCTATCAGTACGGATAAATTCAATACTGTTGAGCAAGCCGAAAAATTCTTGCAGTCTGGCGGTAAAATCCTTGCTTGCGGTACATGTATTAAATTCCGTAGTCAGGAAGGAACCGAAATGTGTCCTATCAACACGATGAAGGACATGTATGAAATCATCAAGGAAAGCGATAAAGTAGTTACGTTTTAGCTTTGATTTTTTAATCTTTCCACCCCCTGACAGCATTGATTCTTGTGTATTCTTTGAGCAAAAAGGCAAATTTTGGTGCGGTCAAAATTTGCCTTTTTGTCCGCGCTTCTCTAAGCATTGTTTCCGAGAGGCGCAACATTCCGCGACAACAAAAAGCTTTCATTTAGGGAGCGCCCCAAGGCGCGGTGAACATTAAACCTTTTGAAATATCGTTCGAACAGTATCAAAGAACCACCGCTGTATATTTTAGGCGGAAACTGCAACAAGCAGGAAGCGAGGTAATCATGACGCAACTTATTGAGAAAACAGTAGGTTGTGTTTTGTTTTTGTATGCCTTTGGTTACTATATAACTAATCAGCGGGATGGGAACGTTCCCTATTTATTATAGGAAGACAACAGTATGTTTTACAAAATTCTTATTGTTATTTTTTTAACCCTTTCAACTTTAATATTTACAGGAGAGGCCTATTTGAGGAATTTTAGTTCTTACGGAGTAGAATATTTTATGAAACTTGAGCAAGGTGTAAAAAAGGATGTCGAAAGCGAATTAAATTTTATACCTTATGATGCTTTAGATGCTTTACTCAAAGGGAAAAAAGATTCAGCGCATGAAAGCGATCAAAATGGAGTAAGGACCTGCAGGATAATTGTATTGGGTGATTCTGTTGCTTGCGGAGGGGAAATGGGCTCAAGAGAATTAAGATTCTCGAATGACATAAAGGAAATCTTGCAGCAGAATTATCCGGATGTTAACTTTGATGTTTTAGTTTGCGCTGCTGGCGGATGGAGCACAACCCAGGAGGTTATCGCTTACGAGAAGTATTGTCAGGATATGCGGCATGACCTGGTAATACTTGCTTATTGCCAAAATGATGATGCAGAAGCTTATCAGCAGATAAGAAAAATAGGCGGACAGCCCGTTCTGGCTTTTTATAAAACCGGAGTTCCATATATATCTTTAGTTCCTTTTAATAAATTCTTTACGGAAAGATTGCTGATAGCAAGATTCATAAATGAACACTTGATAAAATTATTACAGCGTTGTCACTTATCTTTTCATATCGACTACTGTTTAATTCGAGATGATAAAATTTACCTTGCCTTTAGAAAATTATACACATTAACAAAATCGAAGAATATCCCTGTTATAGTAGCGGTTTTTCCGCATCTCGTTGAGGAATTTGATATGCATGATGCAAGGATATCGAGTTTAATACAGAAATGGTGTAAAGAATTAGGTTGGGGATATGTGAACCTTCAAGAACCATTTAAAGGTTATGGGCTGAGAGCGCTTAGAGCAAATCTAAAAGACGGCATTCATCCGAATAGTTTGGGCCACAGAATTGCTGCGGAAGCAATTGCCGGGGAGCTGCAACAGACGGTAGCTATTAAGGATATTGTTAATTCTGTTAAAAGATTCAACAAATAAATTTGTGCCTAAAATCTGCCCGCCCAACCAAAGGGAAAAGAATCTGAAGAAACTATCTTTATGCAACCAGAATAACAGGAAAAGCGGAAAATTATTATTGACAACAGTTCTGGAATATGTTAAAGTTTCCTAGTAATACATTTCATACTAGTTATACAAGGCAACATTTGTAGGAATTAGAAAGAAGAAGGGGGAGTTAGAAAATGGCCAGTCCAAAAAAATTTTACGGTAAAGTTCCTGTAGGGAGCAAAGGGCAGATTGTTATTCCGGCAGAAGCCAGAAAAGCGATGGATATTAAGCCGGGAGATAATGTGATTATTATTTCCGGGCCGCCGCATTATGATAAAATAATGAGTCTCATCCCTGAAAATGAATTTAACAAATTTCTAAGATATTTTGAAGAGCACATAATTGATTTAAAAGAAGCAGTTTCTAAATAATAATCGAAATACAAGGTTATTTTGGAGAAAAAATGCAAAGTAAAATTAATAATATAATAATGTTTCTAGGTATTTCATTTATGATTTTTTCTGTAATTGGCTGCGCGCCTAAAAGTAAACCGGAAGCTAATCTTGCGGAAGTAGATGTGTATAATATAAGCTCTGAACGCGCTGTTATTACAACTGAATTACCCGGCCGCACATCTGCTTTTATGATCGCGGAAATCCGGCCTCAGGTCAGCGGTCTTATCCAGAAACGTTTGTTTACCGAAGGCGCGGAAATCAAAGCAGGCCAAGTACTTTACCAAATTGACCCTGCTCCGTTTCAGGCAGTTTATGATAAAGCCAAAGCTAATTTGCCGGCTCTGCAGTTGAGAGCTGAGCGTTATAAGGAGGCGTTGATCGACAAAGCGGTCAGCCAGCAGGAGTTTGATGACGCGGATTCCGCTTTCAAGCAGGCTCAAGCGGAATTGGAAACTGCCAAAATTAATTTAGGATATACAAGCGTGCTTTCTCCGATTAGCGGACGCATCGGCGCTTCTAGCGTTACTGAAGGCGCTATAGTGACGGCATACCAATCAATACCATTGGCAACCATTCAGCAGTTGGATCCTATTTATGTGGATATCCCGCAATCTACCACAGAATTGCTTCGCCTGCGGCGCAGCCTTGAAGGTGGGAGCCTTAATCATGATGAAGTAAGCCAGAATAAAGTAAAACTTATACTCGATGACGGCACAGCTTATCCTTTAGCCGGGACGCTTCAGTTTCAGGATATAACAGTTGATCCGACAACCGGAGCTGTTATCTTGCGGGTAATTTTTCCCAATCCTAAAGGCGTGCTTTTGCCGGGAATGTTTGTCAGGGCAGTCATTACCGAAGGGATCAATGAGCAAGCTATTCTTGCGCCGCAGCAGGCGGTTTTTCGCAACCCTAAGGGCGAAGCCTATGTCTGGATTGTTACTGCCGAAAATAAGATTCAGCAGCGTATGCTTACGCTCCAGCGGGCTATCGGCGATAAATGGCTTGTTTCTTCAGGCCTTAATTCCGGTGACCGGGTGGTTATTGAGGGGGTTCAAAAAATAAAGTCCGGCACTTCAGTAAAAATTGTTTCAACAGTATCTGGCGTAAATTAAACGGAGAATTTATGTTATCCAAATTTTTTCTTGACCGTCCGGTTTTTGCCTGGGTAATCGCTATTCTGATAATGGTGCTGGGCGGTTTGGCTATTTATACCCTGCCGATTGCTCAATATCCGCCTATTGCTCCGCCGTCCATCCGGATTACTTCTCTTTATACCGGAGCTTCAGCCGAAACAGTAGAGAATACCGTTACTCAGATAATCGAACAGCAGATGACTGGCCTGGATAAAATGTTATATATGGCCAGCTCAAGCGACGCTTCGGGCGCTTCTACTATTGAATTGACATTTGCTCCCGGGACTGACCCGGATATTGCCTGGACCAAGGTGCAAAATAAACTTCAACTGGCAATGCCGCGGCTTCCGGACACAGTGCAGCGCAGGGGTGTTTCAGTGCAAAAGTCCACCCATAATTATCTTTTGATTGTGGGTTTGGTTTCTGAAGACGGTAGTATGACCGATATTGATTTACGCGATTATATGCTTAGCGTTGTTCAACCGGTTCTTGCGCGCGTGCCCGGGGTTGGCGAAGCAGAGGGGTTTGGAAGCGAATACGCTATGCGTATCTGGTTTGATCCCAAGAAGTTGACTAGTTACGGATTGACGGTAGGGGATGTTATTGGGGCTTTGCAAGATTATAATGTTGAGGTTTCCGGAGGGCAATTCGGAGGCGCTCCGGCTGTGAAGGGGCAGCGCCTGAATGCTTCAATTATCATTCAGAATTTACTTAAAACTCCCGAGGAATTCTCTAATATCCCGATTCGTATTAATCCCGATGGCTCGACTATCCGGATTAAAGATGTGGGATATACAGAGTTGGGCAGCGACCAGTCGGATACTAAGGTTTACTTTAATAAAGGCCAGCCATCTTCAGCTATCGCCATCAGGCAGGAACCCGGAGCTAATGCCTTAAAGACTGTCGACGGGATCAAGGCAAAAATGGAAGAGTTGAGCCGTTATTTTCCTCAAGGGATGAAAGTGATTTATCCTTATGATACAACGCCTTTTACTCTTGTAGCCATTAAAGAAGTATTTAAAACTTTGTGTGTAGCTATATTCTTGGTTTTTCTGGTTATGTATTTGTTTATGGGTAATATCCGGGCAACACTCATCCCGACGATAGCTGTGCCCATAGTCTTGTTGGGAACTTTCGCGACGTTGAGCTTCTTCGGTTATTCGATCAATATGCTTACCATGTTTGCTATGGTTTTAGCTATTGGTTTATTGGTAGATGACGCTATTGTCGTAGTTGAAAACGTGGAGCGCCTGATGAGCGAGGAGGGGCTTTCGCCGCGGGAGGCTGCGGCAAAATCCATGGAGCAGATTACTCCCGCGCTTATCGGTATAGGCCTGGTGCTTTCAGCAGTCTTTGGGCCGATGGCTTTTTTCACCGGATCCACCGGAGTTATTTACCGGCAGTTCTCCATAACGGTTATCGCTTCAATGTTGCTTTCGGTTGTAGTAGCTTTAATCCTGACTCCGGTTCTTTGCGCTTCGCTTTTGAGGCCTGTGCCTAAAGGGCATCAGCCGGCAGAGAGTGGATTTTGGCTTCTACGTCCTTTTTTCCGCAAGTTCGACCAGATTTTCTTTTGGATTCGCGATAAGTACGTACAATTAGTGGGGCATTCGTTTAACAAGAACATTCGTTATATAATTGCTTATTTTCTGATTGTGTCAGGAATGTTATTCGTATTTTTCCGGATGCCTACAGGTTATCTACCGGATGAGGATCAGGGAGTCGCAATCATTATGGCTAACTTGCCTTCAGGGTCCACTCTTGAGCAGTCTGAAGCAGTAATGGATAAAGTCCGGCAATATTTTATCGATAAGGAGAAAGATGCGGTTGAATCAATTTTAACTATTGCCGGAACTAACCAATCCGGCCACGGGCAAAATACCGGCATGGCCTTCATCAAGTTGAAAGATTGGGATTTACGCAAGAAGGCGAGCTTAAAGGCGGATGCCATAGAAGATCGGGCCATGAAAGAGTTCGCTAATTATAACGAGGCGCTGGTTTATGTATTTTCTCCTCCTGCTATCATCGAGTTGGGTAATGCCAAGGGTTTTGATTTTCAATTGCAGGATCGCGGCGGTGCGGGCCACGAGAAATTGATGGAAGCGCGCAGTAAGCTTTTGGATATGGCGTCTAAGGACCCGCGTTTGACTCGTGTGCGGGCCAATGGATTAGAGGATGTGGCTCAATATAAGATCGATTTGGATTGGGAAAAAGCCGGAAGCCTGGGAGTTTCGATTGCTTCCATTCAAAATACTATATCCACTGCTTTTGGTTCCAGCTACGTTAATGATTTTGTCAAAGACGGCAGGATCAAGCACGTGGATATCCAGGCTGACGCGCCCTACCGTATGTTGCCGGAGGATTTAAAAAATCTCTATGTGCGTAACTCCAAAGGAAAGATGGTGCCTTATTCTTCTTTTGCCTCCGGCCATTGGATTTTTGGGTCTCCGAAGTTAGAGCGTTATAATGCTTTTTCATCCATCAATATTCTGGGTGAAGCTGCTAAAGGAAGGAGTTCTGGTGAAGCAATGGATGCTATGGAAGAGCTTGCTTCAAAATTGTCCCGGGAGTTCGGTTATGACTGGACCGGGCTTTCTTATCAGGAGAGGCAGTCTGGATCGCAGGCCGGCCCGCTTTACACTTTTTCAATCTTGATAATTTTTCTATGCGTGGCGGCTTTATATGAGAGTTGGAGTATTCCCATTGTTAATTTATTAATGTTGCCTTTGGGAGTTTTTGGAGCTACGCTGGCAACATATTTACGCGGAATGCCCAATGATGTTTACTTTCAAATCGGATTTCTTACTACCTTAGGGCTTTCTACCAAGAACGCCATTTTGATCATTCAGTTTGCCCAGCAGCGCCTGGAGCAGGGAGAAAAACTAGTTGAGGCAACCCTGGGAGCGGTAAAAACCCGATTTCGTCCGGTTATTATGACTTCTTTGGCTTTCTTTTTCGGAGTCTTGCCGCTGGCAATATCCACCGGAGCTGGAGCCGGAGCCCAAAATGCCATTGGCACGGCAGTTGTCGGAGGCATGCTTTCAGCTACTTTCATCGACCTTATTTTTATTCCGCTGTTTTTTACTATGGTAACCCGCTTTTTCGGCCGCAAGCTTAAGCCGCAGGCCGCGGTAGCCGCGCCTGATAATACGGAGTTACAGAAAAAATAATAAAATGAAAAGGATACTTATCGTAATTTTAGGAGTTATTTTTTTGAATGGCTGCACTATGGCCCCAAAGTATAACCGGCCGGGATCTTCTATCCCCGAAGATTGGCCTAAGGGAGATGCCTACCCGAAAGCGCAACCGGAAGCCAATGTTGTAGATGCCACGCAATTGAAATGGCGGGAGTTTTTTATTGACCCGAAACTCCAGCAGATAATTCAGATGGCTCTTCAGAATAACCGGGATTTACGTATTGCTGTTTTAAATGTGGAGAGGGCGCGGGCATTATACGGAATCCAGCGTTCGGAATTATTCCCGGTTCTTGACGCGACAGGAGCGTTATCTAAACAGCGCTATTCTTCGGATTTTCTAAATCCGGGGTATCCTAAGGTAGTTGAACAATACTCCGCTGATCTAGGAATTACTTCCTGGGAGATCGATTTTTTTGGCCGGATCCGCAGTTTGACCAAACAAGCCCTAGAGGAATATTTAAGTACGCAAGAGACCCGGCGCAGCGCGCAAATCGCGCTTATCTCTGAGGTGGCCCGGGCATATCTGTTTATTGCCAAAGTTGAGACTGACCTTAGTTTGGCGCGTTCTACTCTTAAAGCTCAGGAAGATTCTTACAATTTAGTCTTGCGCCGGTACAAAGCCAGCCTGGTAAGCGAAATAGATTTGCAGCGCGCGCAAACCCAGGTGGATACGGCCAAGGGAGACGTGATTCTTTATACTCAGAGGTTAGCCGAGTATGTAAATGCGTTGAATTTTCTTGCCGGCGCTCCTGTGCCGAAGAATCTCTTGCCTGTTAATTTAGATAGCGTCGCCCTTTTTAAAGATATTTTTCCCGGCTTGTCTTCTAATGTGCTTCTTAAGCGGCCGGATATTTTAGCCGCGGAACACGAGTTAAAGGGCGCTTATGCCAATATTGGGGCAGCCAGAGCTGCTTTTTTTCCCAGTATTTCGCTGACTACAGCGCTTGGCTCGGCTAGCAGCGCCTTTACCAATTTGTTCTCAGCCGGCAGGGGCACATGGATTTATAATCCGCAAATTGTAATGCCTATTTTTGATATGCGGACCTGGGCCGCGTATAGGGTTAGCCGGGCAGACCAGAAAATCGCGCTGACCAAGTATGAGAAAACTGTCCAGACAGCTTTTAGGGAAGTGGCTGATATCTTGGCTATACAAGGTACGGTGGAGGCGCAGATAGCAGTACAACAGTCGATGGTTGATTCCGCGCAGAAGGTATATAGCCTATCGGAAAAGCGCTACGCTAACGGCATTGACAGTTATTTAAGCGTTCTTGACGCGCAGCGGTCGCTGTATCGGGCGCAAAAAGAGCTTATCTTGATGCAGTTATACAAGCTTTCTAACCAGGTCCAAGCTTATGCGGCGCTGGGAGGAGGCGGGTTGGATGATGCGGATGAGGGCAAGCGGACTAGCCGGGACTATTTGGAAGAAAAGGCTCTTTCGTTATTGGATTCTGGGATTAGGAAACCGGAGCGCTGAAAATCTTTAGGCGAAAACCATAGAAATTAAGCGGGCTCCGGCTTGTTTTTATATGTGGCGTAGCGCCTGTCCGGAATCGTCCGGAATCGTCCGGAATCGTCCGGAATCGTCCGGAATCGTCCGGAATCGTCCGGAATCGTCCGGAATCGTCCGGAATCGTCCGGAATCGTTCATCATTGTCGATAGGCGTAAAAAATGGTATACTATATGTAGACAAAATAGTTATTTACGGTTTTGGTGATTGATTTTAAAAGAAAAGGAGGCAAGTTATTTAGCAATCATCGGACATAAGGCATGGGGATAACCAAAAGGAAGGAGGGGCATATGTATAAAAATGTGCTGGGTCTATGTTTGGTTATTTTATGTCTTGCAATGGTCAGCTTGGCTTATGCTGGAAACGGAAAGGTAAATCCGTATAAGACGGGGGGCGGCCCTGTTGAACTGACAGTCGCAGAGCAAGCCGCAGTGGAACCCGAGGGGAAGATCGCCTATGATTCATTCCGGGCGTTTATTTTTTGGCTTAGCCCCGGGATATTGCTCGTGGGAATATTTTACCTGTTCGGCAATTACCGAAAACTCGAAACAACTTGCGACAGGGAAATGGGAATACATAAAAGAATATTTCCCAAATTGGAGAGCAATATCTATGTTGTCAATCACTGGGCTCTGCATAGGCATATTGTAGTCGGTTTAATGTGCGTGCTTTGCGCGATATTGTTCTATATGTATTTCAGGTAGCCGGCGGATTTACCGCTGATTGATCTGCTTTTTTAGAAAGCCGGAAGGTTACGACGCAACTTACCAAGATAGAGGCGAGTTGCGTTTTTTTTGTATTTTGCGATACAATTTTGCGTAGAAATGATATAATCAGACAATGAGGAAATTCGCCAAGATAATCAATATATTAATCGCGGTATTATTTATATTCAGGCCATCCAAAGATAAGGCAGAGGCTGGAAAGCCGTCTGCCGATGAAACCAAATACAGTTCGGTTATGGTGTCTTTGGATAAAAAGACCGGTTTGATCGAACCTGTCAAGATTAAGGTTGTCACTTCAAAGGTTAGCGTGATAAAAGGGATTGACCTTTACGCTATGACCAGGCAGGCCATTGATGCTTTGGGCGGAATGAAAACGATAGTTAAAAAAGGCGATCGGGTATTCATAAAACCCAACTATATAACCGGAGGATTAGACGGCCACGATCCTGTTTCTGCCGGAGAAATAGCCCATCCTGAGGTAGTCGCTTCAGTAGCTGAAGAATGCGTCAAGGCCGGAGCTAAAGAGGTGGTGATTGGAGAATGGGTCGAGCGCCCGATAAAGATAAACTTCGGAGGAAAAGAAGGCAAAGATGGCGCTCAGGTGCAGCGTTTAGTGGATCTGTTGAATAAAAAATACGGGCACAAGATATTCCTGATAAATCTTATGGAGCATACGACTTATTTCCGGTATTTTCCGTCGCGGACAAAATTGAACTTTTTGGCTATCCCCGATTTGGTTGCGGATGCCGATGTGGTTATTTCCATTCCTGCCTTGAAAACGCACCATAAACCGTCGCCAGTCAGCCTGGGGCTGAAAAATTTTATGGGGGTTATGCCCTCTTCTTTGTATGGAGAGCCCAGATATAAATTGCACCATGCCGGTTTGCATCAGGTTATCGTAGATATCAATAAAGCAATCCAGCCGGATTTGGTGGTAGTGAGCGCGGCATTCGGAATGGAAGGCCCGGGGGCTTCTTTGTTTTTGGGGGGTAAGGCTGTGGATGTCAGCAAAAGAATAGGCGGGGCTTTGGTGATAGCGGGAAGAGACCCGGTGGCAACCGATGCCACGGCAACGCGCATAATCACCAAAGACTGGGATCCGGTTCCTGCCAATCCTGATTTGGGCACACCTTGGTATGTTAATCATATTCGTATGGCTGCCGAGCAGGGGTTAGGGAATTTAGACAGCTCAAAGATATCGATTATAGGAGAGCAGTTGGATAACGTAAAAATGAATTGGGAACGTTCCGATGATAATGTTTATCCTGAACTTCCCGGGGAGAAAGATGAAAGCCGGATTTAAAATCAAAGTATCATTTTTGGCCGTATTTTTTTGCGGGTTATTTATTCCTTTGGGATACCCCGGGCAGGTGTTTTCCGTCAATGCGGTTGATTCCCTGGGGGAATGGCGTAGAGAGGTAGTTACCGGCAGAGAGGCAGTTTCCACAAACAAGGCTTTGGCAAAATCCGAAATTCAGGTATATATCGAAGAGCCGGGGAAATATCAGTTGTTTGCTTACATACATCATAATTGGAGAAAAGCTGTTCCTTGCGTCTATGCAGAGGTTGTAAATGATAAGGGTGTTTTGTATCAGGGGTATCATAGGATAGAAAACATATGGTATCTTGATGGAGAGAGCCCGGGAAGATGGTTTATGGTTTCTTTGACTCAAGGGTCATTCTGGGAATTGCCCAAGGGTAAAATGACTATTCGTTTTTGGGCTGGCGCAAAAGCGGCTGTATGGGATGATAGCTCCGGGCAAATGGAGAGCAGCATTTCCGTCGATAAATTCTTTTTTGTTCCTGTTTGTCCTTCGGGCAAGGATTCAAACTCGGCTTGGCTGATATACCCGGAAGCCGGAGACGGAAACTGGAATATTTCCGATTATCAATCTGAATACGCCACTAATTTGGCAAAAAGTGTTAAACGCGGCCAAACTTTATCCATCCCGGCAAAAGTTCCTTCTTCAGGCAGATATCGGTTATGGGCGGCAGTTTTCTCTCCGGAAGATAACAAATTGGGAATAACTTTTCGGGGTAAGTCCTATAAACGTAAAGTAGGAGTTGATATTAAAGGCAGAGATATCTGGTCCGAAATTATAGCCGGGCCCGTATATTTGGATAAGGGAGAATGCAGGATTATCTTGGAACATTTGGGGCAGGGAGAGATTTTAGTGGATTATCTAATTATTTTTTCCGAGGTTTCGCCGGATAGGAGGTATTAAAGCCCGCGTAATTAAGAAATCCTGATTATGTATAACAAATAAGTTGTATCAGCATAGTTTACCGATTATAATAATTTCAGGAGAGGCAAGATGTATCATGTGGAAATACGCATAAAATGAAGAAGCCTTATAAAGAATACAAAATAGGCGAAGAAGCTGCTGACAGCCTGATAGGCGAGCTTACCAAATTCTGCGCGCCTGCTGAAACCGGACATTTACTCCATGAAATATTTACTACCATTGTGAAGCTGGGGAGAGAAACGGTTGACAAGGGCGATTTAAAGCTTGTAAATAACACGCTGAAAGAATTACGCTATTCTTTTAAGATATTTGCGCCTCACAGGAATGTTAAAAAAGTGATAATTTTTGGTTCGGCCAGGTCGCAGAAAGATTCAGCCGAATATGCCATGGCTGAAGAATTCGCCAGAAAATTGACGCAGAAAGGTTATATGGTAGTAACAGGGGGCGGCCCCGGAGTTATGGAAGCCGGCAATAAAGGCGCTGCGGCGGGAAAAGATTTCGCGTTAAATATCCGCCTTCCTTTTGAGCAAAAACCCAATCCCTACATAGACGAGAAGGAAAAATTAATCAACTTTAAATATTTTTTTACCAGAAAATTGATTTTTGTCAAAGAGACTGACGCGACCGCTCTTTTTCCCGGAGGCTTTGGCACAAATGATGAAGGTTTCGAAATGCTCACTTTGATTCAAACCGGCAAATCCCGGCCCAGGCCGGTAGTTTTGCTGGAGCCGGAAGGTTCAACTTATTGGGCCCAATGGAAGCGTTTTGTGGATATCCAATTAGTCAAAGGCAGATTTATCAATAAAGAAGACCTAAGCCTTTTTCGTATCGTAAAATCAGCTGATGAGGCGATCAAATATATAGAAGACTTTTATCGGGTATACCATTCGATAAGATATGTCTTAGGCCTGACCGTAATAAGGCTTAATAGAGAAATCTCTGATAAGACGCTTAAGCGCATTAATCAAGAATTCAAGGATATTTTAGCCAGCGGTGAAATCAAGAGATCTTTACCTATAGATAAAGAAGTCCAGGAAAAAGAATTTCTCGGCCTGCCCCGATTAGTAATGAATTTCAATATGCGTAATTATGGCAGGCTTTGCGAGATGATTCAAATTATCAATAAGGATTAGGCTGTAAGCAACCGGGAACTTATGGAAACAGAGAATTTTTATAATTTAAGCGTGGAGAAATCCGCTCAGGCGCTGGATACGAATATGGAATCTGGGCTTGGCTCGAATGAAGCCAAGAGACGCCTGGCTGAATACGGCCCAAATCAGCTTTTGGAGAAGAAATCCGTGAGCCCGTGGAGCATTTTTTTCGGCCAGTTCCGGGATTTTATGATTTGGGTTTTGATTGGCGCGGCTTTGGTTTCCGGATTTCTGCAGGAGTGGGTTGACGCGCTGGCAATTATCGCGATCGTCATAATTAACGCGATCTTAGGTTTTATTCAGGAATACCGGGCTGAAAAATCCTTGGCTGCTTTAAAGAAATTATCTCATCCTTCCTCAAAAGTTATTCGTGATGGAGCGCGTAATATCATTCCTTCTTTTGAATTGGTTCGTGGTGATGTTATCGAAATTGAAGCCGGAGACAGTATCCCCGCGGATAGCCGTCTTGTCTGGGTTTCAGCTAATTTTAGCGTCCTTGAAGCAAGTTTAACCGGAGAATCCACCCCGGTTGCCAAAACCATTCATCCTTTAATCGAAAGAGAAGTGCCTTTGGCTGACCGGGCAAATATGGTTTATATGGGAACTTCAGTTGCTTCAGGCAAGGCCAAAGCTTTAGTTGCCGATACCGGGATGCGCACAGAGCTCGGTAATATCGCCGGCTTAGTGCAGGATATCCAAAGCGAGCCCACTCCTTTACAGAAAAAATTGGAACAATTTGGAAAATGGATAGTAGTTCTATGTTTTATTTTAGTAGGGTTAGTTTTTATTTTGGAATGGCTGCGCGGCGGTAAAATTATCGATGTTTTTCTTACCGCGGTTAGCCTGGCAGTTGCCGCTATCCCCGAGGGCCTGCCCGCGGTGGTTACTATTGCTTTGGCTCTGGGTGTTCACCGGATGGTTAAGCGCAACGCGCTTATCCGCAAACTCCCATCAGTTGAAACTTTGGGTTGCGCTACGGTTATTTGTTCGGATAAAACCGGAACCCTTACTAAAAATGAAATGACCGCGCAAAGAATTTTTACCGGTGGAAGGCTTTTTGAAGTAACCGGTATAGGGTATGAGCCTAAGGGAGAGTTTTTATTTGAAAAAAATCGAATTAAAGTTTCGGATTATCCGGATTTGCAAAATACATTAAGAAATAGCGTTCTCTGTAATGGCGCGCGCTTGGCCGAAGAAGCAGGGGTTTATAAAATAGTAGGTGATCCGACAGAAGGAGCCTTACTGACTGTTGCCGGAAAATCCGGAATGGTAAAAGAAGCATTAGAGAAGGAATTTACTTTTGTTGATGAGATCCCTTTTGATTCCGAGCGCAAGAAAATGACGATTATCCGCCAGCATGATGGAAATAAGATCGCGTTTGTCAAAGGAGCTCCGGATGAGTTGTTGGGTGATTGCGTTAATATCGAAGAAAATGGAGCGGTGAGAAAATTGACCGAAGAAGACAGAGCCGTCGCGCAAAAAGCTAACGAGAGTCTCGCCGGACAAGCTATGCGCGTATTGGCAGTCGCTTACAGGCAGCTGGATAAAAATCACGAAAATTATGACGCAGAAACTACTGAGACAAAGTTGACATTCTTAGGTTTGATCGCGATGATCGATCCTCCCCGCGAAGAAGCAAAGAAGGCGATCCAGGAGTGTAAAGCCGCCGGTATACAAACCGTAATGATCACCGGAGATCATAAAAATACGGCGGTAGCGATTGCCCGGGCGCTGGGCCTCTATACTGACGGTTCATTGGCGTTAAGCGGAGATGAACTGGATAAATTGGGGGATGACGAATTTTTTAATATAGTCAAAAAGATCTCGGTGTATGCCCGGGTTTCACCGGAACATAAATTACGGGTGGTCCGCGCCTGGCGTAAACACGGCGAGATCGTGGCTATGACCGGAGACGGAGTTAACGACGCTCCCGCGGTTAAAGAAGCGGATATCGGTGTCGCCATGGGAATTACCGGAACCGACGTTACCAAAGAAGTATCGGATATGGTGGTAACCGATGATAATTTCGCTTCGATTGTCGCGGCTATTGAAGAAGGAAGGGGTATTTATGATAATATAAAAAAATTCATTCATTACCTGCTTTCCTGTAATGCCGGAGAGATACTGGTTATGTTTGTATCTTCTTTAGCAGGTTTGCTCCCGCCGCTTTTACCTATACATCTTTTGTGGGTTAACTTAGTAACTGACGGATTGCCTGCTTTAGCTTTAGGCGTGGATCCGGTTGATCCTGGTATAATGCGCAGGCCCGCGCGTAAACCGAAGGAAGCGGTCGTTACCAAACAGGGAGCGATTTTAATGGTAACCCAGGGAGCGTTGATCGCTTTTTGCACTTTGTTTGCTTTTATCTTTGTTCTATATATAGAAAATGAAGGTATCGAACGCGCCAGGACCGCGGCATTTGTGGTGTTGGCCTGCAGCCAGTTATTTCATTCATTTAATTGCAGGAATTCCACGCTTTCTTTATTTAAGATCGGAGTATTTACTAATGTAAAACTTCTTTATGCCACAGGCATTTCTTTTATTCTGCAAATGGCTGTAGTTTACGTTCCGTTTCTGCAAAAGGTGTTTAAGACCCAAAACCTGGGGTTGTTTGATTGGTTTCTGGTGGTTGGCATTTCTTCGTTTCCCTTATGGGCTATGGAGATTTGGAAAACAAGGAATAATTGGCTGGCCAAAGACCGTTAGCCTGCGGGCGCGGTAAGGCCTAAGGCAAAAAAAGATTGTAATCACTTCTTAGGGTGGTATTATAAGAAAATAAATCGATAAGTGGTCCGGAAGCAAGCTTGTTTCCGGAGGAGCTTTTTAGATGGTCGGGCCGCCATCTTGCAGGTTTACTGCAGGATGGTTTTTGTTTTAAGAGTAAAAGCTAACTATGAATAATTATTTATTCTCCGGTATCTTATTAATTTGCGCCTATTGCGCAGGTTGGATATTCTATATAATTCTGGCGATTTTACTTAAGCGTTGGGGGCGCGCCATAGCTTTAAGAAGTTTTAAGATCGGCTGGGAGCCGCTTAAGCCCCCTCTGCGTTTTTTGATTCCCGTTTTGTGTATTTTAACGGTCATTCCTTCATTGCGGGTGGCAGAAAAAGAGCGTTTGTTCATTGGTTATTTTGCCAATGCCATTTTCATCGCTTTAACCGGTTGGACAGCCATAAAAATTGTCCGTATCCTTCGGGACGCTATTTTGAGCCGTTATGATATGCAGGTTCAGGATAACGCGCACGCCAGAGGCATACATACGCAGATGCGTATGCTTGCGAATATCGCCAACTCAGTTATAGTTTTGTTAACCGTTTCCTTTATTTTGATGAGTATTCCGGGGGCAGGGCATATAGGGGTAAGTATTTTGGCTTCCGCGGGGATTGCCGGTATAGTTGTAGGTTTTGCCGCCCAGAAGACGCTGGGGAACCTTATCGCCGGAATCCAAATAGCCATTGCTCAACCGATCAGGCTGGACGATGTAGTTATTATTGAGGGTGAATGGGGCTGGATCGAGGAAATTAGCCTTACTTTTGCCGTGGTGCGTATATGGGATCTTCGGCGCCTTATAGTTCCGATAGCGTATTTTATCGAAAAGCCATTTCAAAACTGGACTAGGACTAAAGCCGACCTTCTGGGCACAGTCTTGATTTATGCCGATTATAGCGTGCCGGTTAAAGAAATCCGCGATGAATTATCGCGTGTCCTCAAAGAGAGCCCTTTATGGGATAAGAAGGCTTGCGGCCTGCAGGTTACTGATACGAATGAAAAGACAGTAGAGCTGAGGGCGCTAATGAGCGCCAGGGATTCCTCTTCTTTATGGGATTTGCGCTGTGAAGTTAGAGAAAGGCTGCTTGAATTCATGCAAGCTCGTTTCCCCGGTTCTCTGCCAAAGATTCGCATTGAAGGAGGCCCGAGATGAAAAGATTGCTTTTGTTCATTTTGCCTATTCTTATTATTGTCGCCGTAGTATTTACGGTATCAGGAATAATGCAGGCGCGTTTTACCGAAGACAGGCTGATGGATGACCTGCGTAGAAAAGCCAAGACTGTCGACGAGAGCCTGGAAGTATCGGCAAGATATATTCTGATAAATAATGATTTAAAATCGGCAAATCGTTTAGTGGAGGGTTTTCAGAAGAGAGAAAGGCTTCAGGGTTGCGCCATTTACGATAAAGATGGCAATATCTTCGCGATTACACAGAAATTCGCCGGATGGAAAGATAAGGAGAAACCTTATCTTAAGGATATATTGGATAAAAGAGTTTCCCGCGGCAACTTGGAAAATTTTCAGGAATATTCCGTTTATAGTTATATTATCCCGGTTATAGATGACGAAAATAGTGTATTGGGGATGGTTGAGGTTATCTATGATACTTCTTATGTCTTTACAACTCTGGCCGCTCTCTGGAAAAAGTTAAGCGTATCCCTGATTATCCTGCTGGTGCTTATACTTTTAACCATGCTTTTGATACAGAGGCAGATTTTTACTCTGCCGGTGCGCAGGTTAACTTTGTGGTTCACTCATTTTCAGAGAGGAGAGATTGAAAAGCTGCGGCCTTTTGAGGAGAAGGGAGAGTTTGGGAAGTTAGTGAGTGAAGTTGAGCAGGTTGCTTTAGGCTTAAGGGTCGCGCGCAAAGTTGTTACTGAAGAAGCCAATGAACGCATCAAGGAAGAACTGTGGACGGAAAATAAACTGCAGGATTTTATCCACGCCAAATTGGGAGAAAATGCCTTTATCGTTGTTTCTAATAGAGAGCCTTATATGCACGTTATTGATGAGCCTAATGAAAAGGCTAAGTGTGTTAGGCCGGCAAGCGGAGTCGTTACCGCGATCGATCCCATATTGCGCGCCTGCGGCGGGACATGGATTGCCCATGGCAGCGCCAATGCCGATAAACAATTTGTTAATTCCAAAAATAAACTTGGGGTTCCGCCCGAAGACAACCGGTATATATTAAAAAGGGTATGGCTTACTAAGGAAGAAGAAGAGGGATATTACTACGGTTTTTCAAATGAAGGGTTATGGCCTTTGTGCCATGTTACTCATACCCGGCCTATTTTCCGCGAGGCTGATTGGCAGATGTATAAAAAAGTAAATCAAAAATTCGCCGAAAGCGTCCTCGAAGAATTGCCTGCCAGCAAGCCTTTTGTCTTCATCCAGGATTATCATTTTACTCTTTTGCCTAAGATGATAAAAGACAAGCGTCCTGACGCGACAGTAGCCCTTTTTTGGCATATACCCTGGCCTAACCCGGAGGTTTTTGCGATCTGTCCCTATTATCAGGAGATTTTGGATGGAATGCTTGGCTGTGATTTGATCGGTTTCCACGTCCAATTCAATTGTAACAATTTTCTGGATACCGCCAACAGATTGACCGAATGCCGCGTGGACACGGAAAAATTCAGCGTAGTTAAACAGGACAAAGAGACGTTTATCAGATCGTTTCCTATAAGCGTTGGAGGGTATATGTCCGCTAGCCTTACTCCTCTTGAGGTAAGTGAGATAACCAAGATTAAAGAAGAGTTTAAGCTCAAGGATAAAATAGTTTGTGTAAGTGTCGAAAGAATTGATTATACCAAAGGTATAGTCGAACGGGTTATGGCGATAGACAGGTTCCTGGAGAAATACCCGCAGTATAAGAATAAGTTCGTGTTTATACAGTTAGCCGCTCCCAGCCGCACGCATATCAAGCGTTACCACGAGCTTATTTCCGAAATAGATGAATTGGTCGAGAAAACGAATTGGAAATATTCAGACGGAGACTGGAAGCCGATAATTTACTTAAAGCGGCATTTTTCTCCGGAAGAGATAAAGCCTTATTACTCCCTCGGGGATTTTTGCATAGTAAGCTCTCTTCACGACGGAATGAACCTTGTGGCCAAAGAATACGTTGTTTCCAAAACCGATTCCAGCGGCGCTCTTATCTTAAGCAAATTCACCGGGGCCGCCCGCGAGTTGACCGATGCCGTGCTGATTAATCCTTATTCCATAGAGGAATTTGCCGAAGCGATTAAATTTACCATCGAGATGCCTAAGGCCGAGAAGATTAAGCGTATGGAGAATATGCGCAGAGTTGTTTCCGAAAACAATATTTACAAATGGGCGGGAAATATCATTACCGAACTGGCTGCTTTGAAAAAGAGTTAAAAAACCGCAAGAGAGAATAATGAACTATCTTTTCGATAAATGGGATATATTGAAAGACAGGTTGAGAGATAAATACCTGTTTATTTTTCTGGATTTCGACGGCACGCTCGCTCCTATTGCCAGGACGCCCGATGAGGCGGTTTTGCCCGGCGGTATAAAGAGAATGCTTAAAGAACTGTCTAAGAAAACATCCTGCAGGATAGCTATTATAAGCGGCAGGTCGCTCTCAGACCTCAAGAGAAAATTCGGCGGTTTGAAAGGTATTGTTTATTCAGGGAATCATGGTTTGGAGATCGAGGGGCCAAAAATTAAATTTAGCCCTCTGGTTTCTTCGGGATACTTGATGGCTATCAAGACAATCAAAAATATCCTGCTTGGGAAAATACGCGCGGTTAAAGGCGCCTTACTGGAAGATAAGAAGCTTTCTTTGAGCCTGCATTACCGCTTGGTTGATGAGCGGCAGGTGAATACGGTTAAAACAATATTCCATGAGACAGCCATACGTTATCTTGCAGGAGGAAGGATAAGGGTCAAAGAAGGCAAGAAGGTATTGGAGATAAGGCCTCCTTTGGAATGGGATAAAGGTAAAGTTGTCCTCTGGCTTTTGTCCAGGGAGAAATTTGCCAAATACGGCAGAGAGATTCTGCCTGTCTATGTAGGAGATGATCTTACTGATGAAGACGCCTTTAAGGTATTGAAGCGTATAGGCATAACTGTTTTTGTGGGCAAACCGTCTCGCCGGCCCTCCGGCGCCCAGTATTATGTAAAGGATACCGGGGAAGTCGCTATATTACTAAGGAATATTCTTGAAATACAAAGCTAAAGAGCCATTCAGGTTTTACACAAGACTGCACCTATCCGAACTAACCGGGTTAAGAGCGGCTACTTTAGGGCAGCTCTTGAAGCTTATTAAAGAAGCCCCGGATTCTTGTATCTATCATCATACCCATAGGTTTTTGCAGCAGTATCAGTATCTCTCTTGCGAGCCGCCGAATGATTTTGTTTATTGGGTAAATGAAATTCTGGGGGAGCGTGGTTTAGGAGAAAAACTTTTAAACATCGATACAATTCAATATTCGTCAATAAGCGAATTGCGTGAAAAGATCGCCTCAACCATTGAAGAGCATCTCAGGAAGAATCCTCTGGCGGTATTCAAATTCTCCCGGAATCAGGAAGAATTCCATTTCATAAAATCAATCAGTTTTATTATCCCTACCGATTATTTAGTTTATGACCTGGATGGATTTAAAGAGATACTAAGGAAAGTTACCCTTGATTCCGTATACTTTCATGTTTTTGAAGCCCGCCTGCGGCTTGGGGAGAAAACCAATGATTTCTCCAATTGGATAGACTCTTCGCTGGGCCAAAAAGAATTAGCAGATAGAATTTCTAAGCTTAATCCCTATACTTATACATTGGAAGAATTGAGAAGCAAAATAATCAGCCTCGTAGAAGAGAACGATATCTTATCAATATGACTGAAATAGAAGAATATATTCCGATTGTCGGAGAGCCGGTTGTCGAAGATTTAAAGCTTTTGTCCCGGAAGCTTAAAGGCAAGGTTATCCAGAATATCAATTCGACAGCCGTTGGCGGAGGTGTTGCAGAGATCTTAACCCGTATGGTGCCGCTTTTAAACGCGCTTGGAATAGACGCCCGCTGGGATGTGATAAAAGGGGGAGAGCAGTTTTTTGAAGTAACCAAAAAGATTCATAATGCTTTGCATGGAAGATATGAGGAAATAAACCGGTATGATCTCGATGTTTTCAGGGAAACAAGCCGCAGGAATATCGAGGATATGGATATCTGCGGGGATATAGTTTTTGTCCATGACCCCCAGCCGATAGCCTTGATAGCCAAGAAGACAGATAATAAATGGCTTTGGCGCTGTCATGTAGATGTTTCGAATTCTTATAAAGGAGTATGGAATTTTCTAAAAAATTATATCGTTGATTATGATTCTGCTGTTTTTTCGGCTCCCGGCTTTTCCCGGAAGCTGCCGATAAGGCAATTTTTGATTCCTCCGTCAATCGATCCGTTGAGCGATAAAAATAAAGAGTTGCCTCAGGAGACGATCGATTCTGTTTTGGATAAGTACGGCGTCCCCAGGGACAAGCCGATAATCACTCAGATTTCCCGGTTCGACCGCTTGAAGGATCCGGTCGGAGTAATCGAGGCTTATTTACAGGTTAGAAAAACCTGTGATTGCCGCTTGATCCTTGCCGGAGGCTTGGCCGAAGATGATCCTGAAGGCGTTGAGGTTTTTAACGAGGTTAAGCGTAAGGCCAAGGGAAGCAAGGATATCCATATTTTATTATTGCCGCAAAGCGATATAGAGGTTAATGCCTTGCAGAGGGCCTCTAGCATAATAATACAGAAGTCAATCAGGGAAGGTTTTGGCCTGACGGTAGCCGAGGCGTTATGGAAAGCAAAGCCGGTTGTGGCTTCAAATGTCGGAGGAATCTCTTTGCAGATAAAACACAAGTATTCAGGCTTACTTTGCCATTCGATTAAAGAAGCTGGTTTGGCTTTAAGACAGTTTTTAGAAAACCCGGATTACGCAAAAAAACTGGGAGAAAACGGCCGGGAGCACATCAGGAACAATTTTCTGGTGACTCGGCATATAAGGGATTATATGCTGTTATTTCTTTCTCTGTATCATAATGATAGTTTAGTGTATTTATAATTAAAAGGAGAGGCTGGCGATGTTTATTGTTCTGCTGAAGTTTGTGGTTTGCGCTGCGGCTATTTTTTTCTCCGGCAGGAGCGTGGCTAAATATGGGGATGCGATTGCGGAAAAGACCGGGCTTGGAGGCCTCTGGATAGGCGTGATATTGGTTTCGGTGGCAACGAGCCTGCCGGAGCTGTTCACGGGCGTTGGCAGCACGGTTTTTATCAATGCCCCGGACCTTACGGTAGGGAATCTTTTTGGGGCTAATACCTATAATCTTGTGAATATCGGCATTCTGGATTTTCTACACAAGGGCCAGCCTTTATTAAGCCTGGTTTCTTCAGGCCAGTTATTAACCGCGTCTTTGAGTTTGATTCCAATATGCATTGCCGCGATAGGCATATTCCTGAGTTCGAGGCTGCCGCAACCCGCATTCGCGCAGATTAGCATTTACAGCATTTTAATTTTTATTTCCTACATTATTTGCGCCAGGACAATTTTTAATTTTGAAAAAAAAGAGCAGAAAGCCCTGAAAGAGCTGCAAAAAGAAGAAAATATTCTCTTCAAATACGGAGACATTTCCTTAAAAACCGCTTTTTTGCGCTATGCGGCTGCGGCGCTTGTCATCGCGGGAGCGGGAATCTGGCTTGCTTATATAGGTGATGATCTCTCGAGGCTTTTAGGGTTGGAGCGTAATTTCGTAGGCAGCCTTTTTCTCGGCTTTGCCACTACTCTGCCTGAAATTACGGTTTCCATCGCCGCTATACGTTTGGGCGCTAATGAACTGGCAGTCGCGAATATGCTCGGCTCAAGTCTATTTAATGTAGCGATAATTTTCATAAATGACGTCCTGTATAGGAAGGCCCCGATATTTACGGCTATATCCCAAGAGCATATCTTTACCATTTTTACGGTTATACTTATGACGTCGATAATCATTACCAGTTTAATCCTGAAGCCGAAAAAGAAGACAAAGTTAGGCCTAAGTGTTTACTCCATCGGATTAATCGCGGTATTTGCGATATCCGCCTACATCAATTTTGTTTTAAGCAATAGATAAAATGCCAGAGTTTTTCCAAAAATATGGGCTGGATTAGTCATTTTTCTTGACAGGAAATTGATTTAGGTATATTTTAAATAAACAAGTTTCAAAAGACAGAGACCACCGTAACGGCAACCCTGCCTTTTTTTCGAAAAAATCCTTTTAAAAAAAATGGGAAGTTTGAATTTTACTCTATTATTTGATCCGCTTTGTTTGTTTTTTCTTTTTGTTATCTGCGTCGTGTCTTTACCTGCAGCTATCTATTCCTTTAGCTACCTTAAAGGAGAATATTCGTCCGCAAAAATCACTCTTGCTGCAATCTTACTAGCCGTATTTATCTTCTCTATGCTTATGGTTGTTACCGTAAGCAATGTTTTGTTTTTTCTGGTAGCTTGGGAGATTATGTCGCTGGTTTCCTATTTTCTGGTTGTTTTCGACACTACGCATGAGAGGTCTGTTAAGGCAGGCATGATTTATATAGTGATGACGCACATCGGGACCGCGTTTTTGATTGCCGCATTCATGATAATGTATAAATACGCCGGTTCATTTGATTTTCTGGCGATAAAAAATGCTTGTCAGGCAATGCCGGGAGGGGCCAAAAATATTGTTTTCCTCCTGCTTTTAGTTGGTTTTGGGACTAAAGCAGGCCTAGTGCCTTTACATATCTGGCTGCCTTACGCCCATCCTCAGGCTCCCAGCCACATTTCAAGCATTATGTCCGGAGTAATGATTAAAACAGCCGTATATGGAATTATCAGGTTTGTAATTTTTATCCTGGGAGTGCATTCGGGCTGGTGGGGGGCGCTTCTTTTAGTTACCGCGGTAATTTCATCTCTAGTGGGAATAATTTACGCGCTTATGGAACGCGACATTAAAAGGCTGCTGGCGTATTCCAGCGTGGAAAATATGGGAATAATTTTTATGGGAGTAGGATTGGGAATGTTTTTCATAAATAAAAACTTGCCTTACTTAGCCGTGTTTTCGTTGGCAGCCGGGTTGTATCATTTGGTAAATCACGCGATTTTCAAAGGTTTATTATTTTTAGGCGCAGGATGCGTGTATAAAGCTGCCGGGACCCGGGATATTGAAAAGTTGGGCGGATTGATTAAAAAAATGCCGCAGACCGCGTTTTTATTTCTGATAGGAGCGATGAGCATATCAGCACTGCCGCCATTCAATGGTTTTGTCAGTGAATGGCTTACTTTACAAGGGTTTTTTCTGGGAGCGCATAATGTCGTAGGAGGCACAAAGCTTTTTCTGGGGATTTGCGCTGTGCTGTTGGCTTTGACCGGCGGGTTGGCGGCGGCTTGTTTTGTTAAGGCGTTTGGGGTAACTTTTTTAGCTCTTCCCAGAAGCCGTTATGCCGAAGAAGCTAGAGAAGTTTCTTTAGCGATGAGAATACCTATGTTTTTCCTGGCTGCTTTGACCCTAGTTTTTGGATTAGCAGCATCTTTGATCTTGCGGTTGCTGGTTAAAGTAGCAGGAAGCGCTTCAGGAATAGACATATCCGGGATGAGTTTTTCGCTAAACAATTTTGTTTTAAGCCCGCAAATGGGTAAGAGTGTTTATCTTTCTACGCCGCAACTTGCACTGGTTTTAGCCGTTTTAGGCAGCGCCGGTTTTATTATTTACCGGTTATTCGCCGCCAAAAGAGACGCGGCAGTTTCTAAAACCTGGGATTGCGGCTACTATAAGTTGACCAGCCGCAATGAATACACCGCGACAGCATTTTCCAAGCCATTTAGAATCGCGTTTAGTTTTTTTCTTTTACCTTACCGTAAAACCCAGAAAATCCGGGAATCGTTTTATCATGTTAAATCGTTTGCTTACGAAACCCATACTACAAAAGTTTTTAAAAAATATATCTATGATCCGGTTTTGGCGCTGGTGTTTAAGTCAGCTAAGTCTATGCGCAGGATTCAGCCGGGGAGCATTCATTTGTACCTGGCGTATATTTTTATTACTTTATTATTGTTGATTATATTTATGCCCAAATTTTAAAGCCGATGAAATTAATGACCATTTTGTTGCAATTAGCCTTGTTTATCGGGGTTTCTCCTTTTCTAAGCGGATTGATTTCCAAAATCAAGAATAACCTTAGGATGCGCCGCGGCATGAGCGTTTTCCAGCCGTATTATAATCTGGCAAAACTTTTTTCCAAGTCGGAAGTTATTTCGGAAAATGCTTCGTGGATTTTTAAATTAACTCCTTTTGTAGTTATTTCTTCGGCCTTAACAGCGTCTTTATTGGTTCCCGTTATTATATTTTCTAATCCTTTGGTTAACGCAGGGGATTTTCTGGCGCTTATATTCATTTTAGCCTTGGGAAGGTTTTTTCTGGTTCTTGCCGGGCTGGATACCGCAAGCTCTTTCGGCGGGATGGGTTCATCCAGAGAAATGTTCATTTCGAGCTTGGCGGAACCTGCGCTTTACCTGGCGGTTTTTGCGATATCTTTGCGTTTTGGCTCAACAAGCCTTGTCGAGATAAGCCAAATGCATACTCTCTCAGCTTCTTTAATTGTCGCGGCAAGCGCTTTATTCCTGGTAACGCTCGCGGAGACCTCGCGTATCCCGGTGGACAATCAAGAGACCCATCTGGAATTGACTATGATCCACGAGGCAATGGTCCTGGAATACTCGGGAAAACGGCTGGCTTTGATCGAGTTGTCAGCTTATCTAAAACAGATGATTTTGTTTTTCCTGATTGCCGGTATCATATTTCCGATTGCTCCGTTTGGCGCTGTTAATTTTACGCAATCGTTTTTTTGGTTAGCGTGGTTTTTGGCCAGAATATTCATTATCGGGTTAATCGTCTCTGTATTGGAAGTTTCCGTAGCCAAGATGCGCTTGTTTCGCGCGGCGGATTTTCTGGGATTTGCTTTTGTTTTGGGGATAGTCGCGGTAATCTGCGCGATTTTAGGAGTCTAACTATGCAGGCAATAATTTTATTCGGGGTTTTGATTTCGACTTATCTGATGGTCATTGCCAAGCGCTCGACCAGCTTAATCCGCGCCTTCCGTTACCAGTCATTTTGTTTGTTTTTAGCAACTTTAATTATTGCTTTCAACGAGAAGCAGCTGGATTTATATATAGTCGCAGGGCTTTTGTTTGTCATTAAAGTCCTGGCTATCCCGCGTTATTTATACCGCTTCTTAAATAAAATAAAGGCTAACGAAGACCTCGGTTTATTTATTAACGCGCAACTTTCTTTGTTATTTGCTTTGGGGTTTACGTATCTGGCTTGGGTTTTTGCCAGGCGTTTGATTGTTTCGGATTACGCGTTAGCGGCGATTGTTCCGGCGGCGGCGTTTTTTATGGTATTGATCGGGATATTCCTGATGATTTTCAGGATGACCGCCCTGGCCCAGATCATCGGGCTTTTGGCAGCGGAGAACGGTTTGTTTCTGCTGGCTTCGACGGTTTCAGGGGGGATGCCTTTTTTCGTCGAGATCGCGATATTCTTCGATGTATTCGTAAGCGTTATTATTATGGGATTTTTCATTTACAGGATCAATAAGCTTTTTACGCATATTGACGTAAATAAACTTTCCCGTTTAAGGGGATAAGGAACCTATGGAAATCTTATTCATTCTCGGCGCGCCGCTTATATTGGCCATTTTGGCCTTCGTTATGAAAAACAAGAAGGCCGCGGGAATAATCAATGCTATTAGTTATTTTGCGGTATTATCTTGCGCCCTGCTTCTATTAAAAAGATGCGTTTTATCGGAATGCCGGGTTTCTTTTTTCGGTTTTATCTATCTTGACGCCTTAAGCGCGTTTTTCATCTTTACCGCCTCCGTTGTAACCTTTGCCGCCGCGCTTTATTCTATTGGATACGTCAACAAAGATGTCAAGGAGGGGGTTATTTCAGGGAGAAGGGCAGGGATTTATTATTCTTTGTTTAATTTGTTTTGTTTTTCGATGTTCCTTGTCCCGGCGTTAAATAATCTGGGGATGTTGTGGGTAGCCATTGAAATGACCACGCTAATTTCCGCGTTTTTGGTCGGATTTTACAATACCAAAAAATCCGTCGAGGCCGCCTGGAAATATATTATCATTTGTTCGGTCGGGATAATCCTGGCGCTTTTAGGCACGATTCTTTTTTCCTACGCTTTTGCGGTTTCAGGAGTAGCCAAAAGCCTGAACTGGACGGATATAGCGCAGGTCGCCCATATATTGGATAAAAATATCCTGAAAATCGCTTTTATTTTCATTTTGGTCGGTTACGGGACAAAGGCGGGCCTGGCTCCTATGCACACGTGGCTGCCCGACGCGCATAGCCAGGCAGTCAGCCCCATAAGCGCGCTTCTTTCGGGAGTTTTATTGAAGATGGCGCTTTATGCAATCTTGAGGTTTGGTTTCATTATAATTAAGGGGGTAGGCTTTGAGTATTTTGGAAACCTGATGCTTTTATTGGGCGTAATTTCTTTGGTCATATCCAGCGGGTTTGTTTTGGTCCAGAAAGACTTGAAGCGCCTTCTTGCTTATAGCAGTATCGAACACGTGGGGATAATCTCGATCGGTTTTGGCTTGGGCGCGCCTTTAGGTTTTATTGGAGCGCTCCTGCATATTTTTAACCATGCCGTTACCAAATCGTTAATGTTTTTTACGGCGGCAGACGCAATCAGCGTTTACAAAAAACATAATATTAACGCCATCCGCGGGGTGATGAAGGCTTTACCCTTTGCCGGAGTCATGATGCTGTTGGGAGTTTTTGCGCTCACGGGTTTTCCCCCGTTTTCCATTTTTATCAGCGAGATTTTGATTATAATCGCCGCTTTTCTTAACGGCTCATATTTTGTGGCGGGTTTATTATTGATTTGTTTGGGGATAGTATTCGGCGCGTTTATTTATCATTTCGGAAAGATGCTTTTTGGGAATCTGCCTAAAGGCATAATACCGGCAGGAGAGCAGTTAAGCGCAAAGTTCGCTTATTTAGTTTTACTTTTTCCGATTCTTGCGTTAGGGATCGTGCTGGTATTTAAACAGAAGGATTTAATATGGATTGCCCAGAAATTATTTCAAGGATAAGAAAAGAATTTCCGCAATTTAGCCCGCTTTTCAGCGCGTTAGTGTATCCGGATGAACTTCGCTTACGGGTAGAGCCGAAGGACTTTAAGGATACCTGCATTGCGCTGCATAAAATACTTCCTTCGCCGATTGAAGCGCTCTTTGCTGTTGATGAGCGTAAGGCGGCGCAGAAATTCGCCATAAATTGCGTTTTTGTAAGTTTTAAGGAGAGGCAGTGGATTATATTAAGTATGGATATCCCCGAAGAAAATCCGGCCTTCGAATCTTTAGCCAGGAGTATCTATTCAGCCAGTCTTTTTGAAAGAGAAATAAAAGAGATGTTTGGCATAGAGCCGAAGGGGAACCCGGATTTAAGGAGATTGAACCTTCATGATGAAGTCTGGCCGCAAGGCAATTATCCTTTACGCAAGGATTTCAAGAAAGCGCAAGGGGATGTTCAAGGGGAATATAAATTTGACCGGGTTGATGGTGTTGGCGTATTCGAAGTTCCAGTTGGCCCGGTGCACGCCGGGATTATCGGGCCGGGGCATTTTCGATTTAGCGTTGCCGGAGAGCCGATTATAAATTTGGAGGCCAGATTGGGTTTTACTCACCGGGGAGTGGAAAAACTTTTTGAAGGGAAGCTTTATCCGCAAGCTCTGCGCTTAGCGGAATGCGTTTCCGGGGATTCAAGTTTTGCGCATAGCCTGAGTTTTACGCAGGCGGCGGAAAAGATAGCAATGATTCCGGTTCCTAAGCAAGCCGCATATATCAGGGCGGTATTCTTAGAACTGGAGCGGATGTATAACCACGCCAATGATATCGGAGGGATGAGCCTGGATGTGGGATTTAGTTTTCCGGCCGCGCTGGCCGCGATTATTAAAGAAGCGATTCTGCAATTAAATGAAAAACTTTCCGCAAGCAGGTATCTTAAAGGTGTAAATTGCGCGGGAGGGGTTTTGACGGAGATTGATGAGGCTAAAAAGGAGCTTATCTGCCGCTCGCTTAAAAATATTCAGCAGGATTTCTCTGAATTGGTTAAAATCCTGAATTCCAGTGTTTCGTTTATGGACAGAGTGGATACTACCGGAGTCTTAAGGAGAAAGACTGCCGAGGATCTGGGAATAGTCGGTTTGGCCGCCCGCGCCTCAGGCATTCCCACTGATTTAAGGAAATATTTTCCCGGAGTTTACCAGGAAGCTAAATTTAAAATGGCGGTTGAGCAATCCGGCGATTGTTTGGCAAGATTAAAGGTAAGGATCGCTGAATTCGAGGAATCAGCGCGTTTAATCGGAGAATTTTTGGATAAGATTAAACCGGGGGAAATTAACCGTGTTGAGTTGGAATTAAGAGAAGGGAGCGCTTTGGGTTATACGGAAGGTTGGAGAGGCCCGGTGCTGTATTGGCTTAAAACTAACTCCGGCGGCTTAATCGAAAGATGCAAGATTGTCGACCCTTCGTTTCATAACTGGCAGGGGCTGGCGTATGCGGTATTGGGTAATATTATTCCGGATTTTCCATTGTGCAACAAAAGTTTTGATTTATCATACTCAGGGAACGATTTATAAATGCTGAATATATTTAAAAACAGAATCTTGAAAGGTATCGTAACAAGGCATATTGAGCCGGAATTATCTAAGGATGTAGAAGCAATCGGTTCGCAATTGCAATCGCTTATTCAAAAGAGATTCGGCAGGTCTTTGAATATCCGGGAAGTCGACACCGGTTCCTGCGGCGCCTGCGAATCCGAGATAATCTCGGCGAATAACCCGATTTATGACTTGCAGCGCTTTGGCATTAATTTTGTAGCTTCGCCGCGGCATGCGGACGCGCTTTTAATCACCGGGCCTTTGTCCAAAAATATGCTTCTGGCTTTAAAGAAAACTTACGCAGCTATGCCTAGCCCGAAGTTCGTCATTACCTTAGGGGATTGCGCTAGCGACGGCGGTATTTTTAAGGATTCATATTACACGCAAGAGTCGGTCAAAGAAATCCTGCCGGTCGCATTGCACATTCCGGGTTGCCCTCCTAGCCCTCTTACGATTATCAAAGCGTTAATCGCTTTCTTGCGGTAAATTGGTAATACGCTATACAGTCCCAATTCCCTTGACACAACCCTCTCCCCGCGTTATTATAACTTCGTATTCAGCCTAAACAAAAGAGCGGAACCAGCAACCCCAAGGAGGTGCTCCAGTGTCTAACGCATTAAGGTATTCTCTCTCTCTCTCTCTCTCTCTCTCTCTAGGAAACTCCTTTTCTTCTCTTTAAGCTTCTTTTCTTTCTTCTTTTTATCTTTTTTTCTTCCCTGTAACAGCCTGCTCCTTGCCGAAGACACCCTGACCATCACCACCTACTATCCTTCTCCCTATGGAGTCTACCGTGAGCTGCGAGCCAAGCGTATAGCCATAGGGGATGACTAC
>Ga0074199_1000661_pt1 | contig 46011 bp, 50 predicted proteins | sample EPASupsiteSAE347_FD_64528 | JGI IMG/M metagenome (GOLD analysis project Ga0074199, IMG submission 64528) | Bioremediated contaminated groundwater from EPA Superfund site, New Mexico - Sample SAE3-47 | ecosystem: Environmental > Aquatic > Deep subsurface > Groundwater > Contaminated ... | reverse complement strand
TAACCGGCCCATTCCAGGATCCGCGCCACTGTATCGCCCAGAACGGCCTGACGGCCATGTCCGACTGTCAGTGGCCCGGTCGGATTGGCGCTGACGAATTCGACCTGAACCCGCTTTCCGTATCCCAAATCATTCTTCCCGTAATCCGCACGGGCAGCGATCACTTCCGTTACGATTCGTTGCAGAACGATCGGGTTGAGGAAAAAGTTAATGAAACCCGGCGCCTTGATTTCAGCCTGTGCGATATTCTCCGATTCCGGAAGTGAATTTACTAATTTCTCAGCAATTACGAGCGGCGGTTGCCGTAATATCTTGGCCAGTGTCAGGGCGATATTGGTCGTATAATGTCCGAACGACTCCTGCTTCGGCCGTTCGATCTGGATCGGATCGCCGTAATCAATGCCATTTTGGCGGAGCGCAGACATCAGCAATCCGCGTATATGTTCGATCATTTTGCTCCTTTAAAAAATCGCCCCAAATTTAACCGCCGGGCTATTCCCGTGCAAATGAGATTCATCGGGAAATACTGCTAAACGGCTATTTCATCAGCGCGTGGAGATTGCGGCGCCAGAGGTCATAGCCCAGACGTTTGACCGGATGATTCCGGAAGAGCGTCAGGAATTCGCTTTCAGTCAGTTTGAGCCAGTCGTTCAACGATCGCCCCAGACTCGTGAAACTCTCACCGTATTGCTGATCGCCCGGTCGTGTCCAGGTCTGATTATACGGACAGGCTTCCTGGCACAGATCGCAACCGTATAGCCAGCCGTGTAAAAGTTCTTTCTCGGCCGCCGAAAACTCGCCTTCTTTTTCGATCGTCAGATAAGCTGTACAGCGCCGGGCATCCAATTTATATCCGTCGGTCAGAGCCCCGTTCGGACAGGCCGCCAAGCAGCGCCGGCAACCTCCGCATCGCTCGGCCATCGGTTCGTTAAATTCCAGATCGATACTCAGAAAAACGATCCCGATGAAACAATACGATCCGATTTCGGGAACGATCAGCAGGTTATTTTTCCCGATCCATCCGAGACCGGCTTGCGCGGCGAAGGCTTTTTGCATGACCGGGCCGGCATCGACGTAGGTGCGGGTAATGGTCGCCGGCTCCATTTTCCGGATGATCCGGCAGATCCGTTTTAATTTGCGCTCGACGACCCGGTGATAATCCGCACCCCAGGCGTAGCGCGCAACTTTCGGAAATTCCACCGGCCAGTTTCCGGGCTGGAGATAATTATCGACGACGACCAGCACAGATTTAGCCCAACCGAAGCGGGCTTGCAGATAGGCTGGAAAATCGTAATACTTATACATCCAGTGCATCCCAGCCGAATGGCCGGCGTCCGTCCATTCCTTGAAGGCGGTTACATATTTCGACGCCATGGTCGGCTGAGAGACGCCCGCGCGAACAAATCCGGATTCGATTGCAAAACGGATCACCTGGGCCGTGTTAATCATTTAATGCTCGTTAATTGGTAAAAGGAGTTGACCCGTTTGTCAGGTCGCGGATTCATCGGTGATTTTTTCAGCAGGCGCATCCGCCCAGAGTTTTTCGAGATTGAAATACTCGCGGGCTTCCGGATTGAAAACATGCACGACCACATTGACATAATCCATCAGGACCCAGCTGAGATGTTGGTAGCCTTCGGTGTGCCAGGGCTTTTCATCCGGGCGCAATTGCATATCGATCTCATCCACGATCGCCTTGACGTGTGGCCCAACTTCGCCGGTACAGATCACGAAATAATCGGTGATCGAGGTTAATTGGCGCAAATCGAGTAAAAGGATGTCACGGGCTTTTTTATCGGCCGCAATCTCTGCGATCCGGCGAGCTAATGGGTACGATTGATTTTCTTCAGAGATTATCAGAGGAGATTCCAAGGGTTAAAACGACTCTCCAATGTCATTTATTTTAGTATAAACCGGCAAATGCTGGTAATCTTTTCCAATGATGATGGTCAGATCAACCTGAAGAGTCGAGTCGATTTTTTGAAATAATTTGTCCGCTTCCAGCAGCATGACAGTGTTAACATTATGCAATTTCTCAGCGCTCGTGGTGCGTGCGATCAAAATTGTATTATCATAATCGGAGCGGTCAGCGTTGCCGGTCGATATGACATCATAGCCGTTTTGTCGTAAGTAGTTGGTGAATTTTTGCCCCAGACCGGCTACTCCCGAACCGTTTAAAACCTCAACGACGATATAGGGAATCGGCCGCTCTTCGGGCGGCAGAGAATTGATTGCCGAAAGAGTCACTTTTTCACCCGAATTTGTCATCCGTTTGCCCATTGAAAAAATGAAACCAACGATAACGACCGAGATCGAAAAAATCGCCAGATTTAAAAACCACTTTTGCAGGTCAACCTGCTTGCGTTTCCGTCTGCGATATGTGGGGCGTTTTACTTTGCGTTTACTGGTACGTGGCACTCTTTCCACCAAACCCGATTAATATCCGAAATACGGATAGCGATAACCGTATGAGGAATAGTATGGCATCCGGTCAAAACGGATATTGAACACGACATTTTCTTTCGGACGGTAAGTCAGATCGGCGCCGTAGATCAGATTGTTGAAGAGATTGGTATTCATCATATTCATACCGCCCAATTTCAACGGATCATGGATAAAACCGAACCGTGTGTTGAGCAACCATTTTTCCGAAAGCAAAAAAGACATGGAGTTCTGATACATTCCAAGCGAAGCCGATTGCCCACCGGAAGTGGCCAGCGACAGCGAATAGGATTGACGCATGGAAAACCGGCTGGGATCGAACAGGCTTAAATTCGATAGCGACGGCGCAAGGCCGGGCATACGGATGACCTCTGCGATAGATGGCGACTCCTGAATCTGGCTTTTCAACTGAGCCCATCCGCTCGTCGCCCCAAGGCAAACCAACAGCACCATAACAACTAAATAATGTTTTTTCATCGCGGCACCATCATTGTCATAATTCACGTATCATTTTAAAGCATTTGAGCGAGTTTGTCAAGACCAAAAACTCACTATCGCGTAAAATTATCTTTCTTTCAAATAAATATTATCAATCAAACGCGTCTGGCCGTAATACACGGCAACGGCGACAAAAGTTCCCGGCTCCACGATCTCTACCGACGTGAGCGTCCGGTCGTCCACGATTTCGATGTAATCAATGCGGGCTAAGGACGCGGTCGCTATTGTCGACCGGATCAATTTATTAATTTCCGTGGCGGAATTCATGCCATCCCGAACCGCGGCACGGGCCTTTGTCAGTGCCGAATAAATCACCGGCGCCTGCCGTCTTTCCTCCGGAGAAAGATAAACATTACGGGAACTCAGCGCCAGTCCGTCGCTCTCCCGAACGGTTGGCGCCACAATAATCCTGATCGGAAAGTTCAGGTCGGCCACCATTTGCCGGATGATGATTGCCTGCTGGGCATCTTTCTGACCGAAAACCGCTACGTCCGGTTGAACGATATTGAACAGTTTAGCGACGATAGTCGTCACGCCCCGGAAATGGATCTGCCGGCTGACACCGCACAACACCTGCGCCATTTGTTCGTTGACGATATAAGTGAAAAACGGCTCGGGATACATCTCCGGAACTTCCGGGTAAAAGATAAAATCGACGCCGCATTCCCGCGCCAAGCGCTCATCCCGTGCAAAATCGCGCGGATAACGCGCCAGGTCTTCATTCGGACCAAACTGGGTGGGATTGACGAAAATACTCATCACGACGACATCCGCATTCTCTTTCGCCACATTCACCAGCGAAAGATGCCCGGCATGCAGGTAGCCCATGGTCGGCACCAGGCCGATTCTTTGGCCGTTGCGACGAAAGACACTCAGCTCTTTACGAAGGTCTTCGATCTTGGTCAGAATTTGCATTGTGTTTATTATCTCAGATTAATGCTGGTTTTCGATTAATAACTTTCCGAGTCGTCCGGGAAGCGGCCGTTGCGTACATCGGTGCAAAATTCGGTCGTCGCCCGGCGGATTTCCCCGGCCAGATCGGCGTACCGGCGCACGAACTTGTACCTGACCTGGTCGAATAAACCCAGCAAATCGTAGGTGACCAGCACCTGGCCGTCGCAACCAACACCGGCGCCGATGCCGATCGTCGGAATTTGCAACTGGGCGGAAATTTCAGTTGCGAGCTGTGCCGGTATTTTTTCCAGCACGATTGCAAAGGCTCCGGCCGCCTGTAAGGCCAGCGCCGATTTTCTGATCTGTTCCGCTTCCTGGATCTCTGCGCCCCGCAAACCGTAACCGCCGAATTCATGCACGCTTTGCGGAGTGAATCCGAGATGCCCCATGACCGGAATGCCGATTTCGACCATCTTTTTTACGACCGGGCAAATCGGTTCGCCGCCTTCCAATTTCACGGCTTCCGCTCCGCCCTCTTTCATAAACCGGCCGGCATTATGGAGCGCCTGTTCCAGGTTTTCCTGGTACGACATAAATGGCATATCCGCCACCAGCAGGGCGCGTCGAACACCGCGCCGCACGGACTTCACATGATAAAGCATTTCCTCCATCGTCACCGGCAGAGTAGTATCGTAACCGGCGCAGACATTGCCGCATGAATCGCCGACCAACACGATGTCAATACCCGATTCATCCAAAAGACTGGCCAGAGTATAATCATAGGCGGTCAGGGTCGTTATTTTCACGCCCTTTTTCTTTAATTCGAGGATAGTCGAAATCCGTACTTTATTTGTCATCTGCTCCCCAATTTCATGTGTGTAATTTAAACAAATTTTCCAATTCTGCCCGGATTATACCGGTCAGACCATTTCGGATAAGTTATTCCGCCCGGCGAATAATCCCGCCCAGCAGCAGGCAATCATCGCGATAAATCACGGCCGATTGTCCGGGACAGATTGCCCTTTGCGGCTTGGCAAATTCGATCTTAAAAATATTCTCACCAATCCGGCGTCCCCGACATTCCACACCGGTATGATTATAGCGCACCTTGACCCGGCCTGAAAAATTGTCCATTTCCGGTATGCTGACCCAATTGACATTGTCGATCGTCATCCCGGTAACGAGCAGAGCCGCATCCGATCCGATTACAACCCGGTTATTGGCAGCATCAATGGTCTTGACATAGCGGCGCTCTTTAAATCCGATCCGGAAGCCTTTGCGTTGGCCAATCGTAAAATTGTAAAATCCATCGTGGCGCCCCAGTATTTTACCGCTTTCGTCCACCAACTCGCCACTCCCGATGCGTGCTACTTCTTCCGGCACATATTCCGCCAGAAAGCGGCGGTAATCATTATCCGGGATAAAACAGACATCCTGACTTTCGGCGAGTTGACCGGTAACTAATTTCTGTTCGGCGGCGATCTTCTTCACGGCAACTTTAGTCAATTCCCCGAGCGGAAAAAGTGTTCGCGCCAGCGCCGTTTGCGAAATCTGCCAGAGGGCGTAAGACTGATCTTTGGAATTGTCCAGCCCTTTTAAAATCCGGTATCGTCCGGTAGCCGGATCGAAATCCGTTCGGACATAATGCCCGGTGGCGATTTTTTGGGCGCCGTGTTCATCGGCGAGTTTCAGTAGATTCCGCCATTTGATACAGCGATTGCAGCCGACGCACGGATTGGGCGTCAGCCCGGATAAATACTCATTTGCGAAGCGCCGCACTACCTGTTCTTCGAATTCATCCTGAATATCCGCGACTATGTGTGGAATTTCCAGCAATTCACAGACACGACGTGCCCGGTCGATCGAATCGGCCTGCGTCCGGTCAGATTTCAGCCGCCACATTTTAAAAGTGACTGCAACCGGCTCGTAACCGTTCTGCTTCAACAGCCAGGCTGCTACCGAACTATCAACTCCACCGCTGAGCGCGACTATTACTTTTATCCCGTCCGACATTACCTTATCCCGTTCCGGCGTCGCCTCTGCCATTGCATCAGCAATTCCTCATGAACCGGAAAAACCAGCGGCGGGTGATTGTCCGGTTTGAACCAGGCAGCTTCGGCGGCGTCATCGCCGGAGTGAATCTGGCTGTTTTCAATTTTCATCGAGTAACCAATCAGCAAAATGTCACCGTAAAAACCATTCAGGTGCGAGCCGATGCCGACCAATTCCGGATTTGTACCACTTAGCCCGGTCTCTTCGGCCAATTCGCGCTGTGCGGCCTCCCCGGCGGTCTCGCTGATCTCGATGAATCCGCCCGGTAAACTCCAGCCGCCCCGGCCCGGTTCGACTTTCCGACGGATGAAGGCGATCTCGTCATTGGCATTATAGGCGATAACAACCACCGTCGGTAAAGGATTTTCATACAAAATAAGGTGGCACTGCGGACAAAACGCGCGTTGTTGGCCTTCGGCTTTGATGGCCGTTGTTTCCGATCCGCAATGAAAACAATACCGGTATTTCACAGCGTTAAAAATAGGCAGTTTTCCACCGAATAACAACCAATTTTAACCAGATTGTATATTGGAGGAGATTGAGGATTGTAGGTTGGAGATTGCAAAAATTCACCAAATATATCTTTTTGACTTATTGCCCCATTGACCCAATGATTATAGATGACTATAACTGGCAAAAATTAACTGCTCAAATCTCTTGTCTTTCTTCCAAAAAGTGAATATAATTTTGATATGAAATTCAGCCGCTTTCTGATTCTACTGTGCCTGGTCGCTGAATTACTGGGAGTAAATCTTGTCTCGGTTAAATTTGCGGTCAAATCACCCAACCTTCTGCCGGCCACACAAGTTTTCATCACCGGAAATCACTCCAAACTGGGAGACTGGAATCCCGGAACCGTTCGCCTGGAATATAAAGATGGCGTCTGGAGCAAATCTCTGAGTTTCAATCACGGAACCTTACTCGAATATAAATTCACCCTGGGCAACTGGAGCAAAGAAGCCCTCGATGACAAAGGCCATGTTTTCACAAATTTTACTCTGGAGGTTACCAGTGATACGGTAATTGTCTACGCTTTCAGTGACTGGGGCGCCAATATTCAGCCTCCGGTAACGGAGCATATTACGGGACAAATCGAATACATCCGCAATCTTTCCGGAAAGGATTTGACGCCGCGTGACGTCGCAGTCTGGTTACCGCCGGATTATACTAAAAATCCCGGTCGGCGCTATGCGGTTCTTTACATGCACGACGGGCAAAATCTTTTTTCAGCCCGGACGGCGGGATATGGCGTGGAATGGCGGATCGACGAAATTGCCGACAGTCTGATTCACCTGCGGCTGATCGAGCCGCTGATCGTGGTCGGGATCTACAACACCGACGCCCGCAACCAGGAATATGCTACCGGAGACACAGGGCGCTGTTACCGCGATTTCGTTATCGAGCAGGTCAAACCGTTGATCGACCGGCGATATCGTACTTTACCGGATCGCGAACATACCGCCACCGGCGGTTCGTCGCTCGGCGGACTGGTGGCTTTCATTCTGCTGTGGGAAAATCCGCAGATCTTTTCCAAAGCAATTTGCATGTCGTCGGCTTTCCTGATCGACACTCTCGATTACGTCCGGGTTATCAAAAATCACCGCGGTGATCGTCCGTCCGTTAAAATTTATATCGATAACGGTGGGATCGATCTCGAGAACGAACTGCAACCGGGCATCGACGCCATGCTGGAAACCCTGGACAAGATTGGTTACCGGAAAAACTGTGATTATTTCTGGGTCAAAGACTCACTGGCTCAGCATAATGAAGCCGCCTGGAGCCGGCGCATCGCTTATCCACTGCAAATGTTTTTCAAACCGTAAGGCCGACTGATGCGAATCGCGATTATTGCAGACATTCATGGCAACCTTTCGGCCTTTCAGGCAGTGCTGGCAGACATCGAAAAACAAAAGATCGACCGGATCGTCAACCTGGGCGACTTCATCGGTTACGGGCCGGAGCCGGAAGCGGTCGCGCAGATTTTGCAGGAGCGACAAATTCCCTCCATACTTGGCAATCATGAAGTCGCTTTGACCGACGATGCTGTCCTGAACTCATTTACCGAAAACGCCTTCGATTCGCTGAAAATCACACGCGATCTGGTCTCCCACCAAACCATGGATTACATTCAAACCCTGCCGGCCTTTTTGACCTTCAACAATCTGCGCTTCGTGCACGGTGCGCCGCCGGAATCGACTAACGACTACATCACTTTTTATCGTTTGTTCGAACTACATGTGGCCTTCGCCGCGACACCGGAATGGCAGACCTTCGTCGGGCATACGCACATGCTTGGGATTTACGAATCGGATGGACGGGAAATCACCATCGGCGTCCTGAAAAAAGGAGCGCGGCGTTTAAAACGTCATTCAAAATACATCATTAATGTCGGAAGCGTCGGCCAGCCGCGCGACCGCGACAGGACTGCCAAATATGTCATTTTCGATGACGCCGCGAACGAAGTTGAAGTGCACTACGTCGCTTATGATATTCAGCGCACCATCCGTTTAATCCGGGAGATCGGTCTGCCGGAGCAAAACGCCCAGCGTCTGTTATAATCCGGCAATCGGTTATTGCAATCGCCCTAAAGTATTTGTACTTTTACACGCCATTTGAGATCTAATAAGAGGAAATTGCTTTGAAAAAGACTATACTGGCGGTCGGTTCGGTCGCCTTCGATGATGTCGAAACTCCCTTTGGAAAACGTCAGAACGCCCTGGGTGGTTCGGCGGTATTTTTCAGTCTGGCGGCTTCCCATTTCACTATTGTCAATCTGGTAGGCGTCGCGGGTAACGACTATCCGGCCGAGGCGATTAAAATGTTACATCAGCATCGTATCGATACGACCGGATTGGAGATTGCCGACGGACTGACCTTTCGCTGGGGCGGACGTTATCACCAGGACATTAATCAGCGGGACACGCTCTATACTCATCTGAACGTTTTTGCGGATTTCAGCCCGAAGATTCCGCCAGTCTACCGGCAGACACCGATAGTTTTTCTGGGCAATATTCAGCCCGGTCTGCAGTTGGATGTACTTGGCAAATTGCAGCGGCCGGAGTTTGTCGCGCTCGATACAATGAACCTCTGGATCAACACCACCCGCCCGGAATTGATGAAAGTAATCTCGCGGGTCGATCTGCTGGTCATCAATGACAGCGAACTGGCCGAATTGACCGGCGCGGTCAATTTGTTGAAAGGCCTGCAAATTCTGCACGAGCTCGGCTTGAAATACATCGTCATCAAACGAGGCGAATATGGTGCAATTCTCAGTTCAGCGTCCGGTTTGTTTTATACGCCGGCTTTTCCGGTCGAACAGGCAGTCGATCCGACCGGAGCCGGTGACAGTTTTGCCGGCGGCATGATCGGTTATCTCGGAGAATGCGAGCACATCGACTGCGACAGTTTGAAAAAAGCCGTCATTTACGGTACTGTCCTCGGATCCTTCTGCGTCGAAGATTTTAGTGTGGACGGCCTGTTGAATCTTAACCGCCGGAAAATTGGGGCGCGTTACCGTCAATTGCGTCAAATGGTAAAACTCTGAAACCCTGCGAGTAATCCGCCGATGATTCAACCTCTGTTCTGGGAAAACGGGCGCCTGCTGATCGTCGATCAGACGCTCCTGCCCTCCGAATATAAACTTATCGAAATCCACGACCATCTCGAAATGGCGGATGCGATCCGGCGCTTAGTGATTCGCGGTGCCCCGGCGATCGGCATCGCCGGAGCCTACGGCCTGGCGCTTGGCTTGGAGTCATTCATTCATGACGATCGTACTGAATTTTTCCGGCAGGTCGATGGAATTGCGCGAATTCTTTTCGCGACCAGACCGACCGCAGTCAATCTTGGTTGGGCGCTGGAACGTCTGAAGAAACTCGCTTCAGCCGAACGAACTCTGCCTTTGCCGGCAATCCAGGCCAACCTGCTGGCTGAAGCCCACCGGATTCATGCCGAAGACATCCGGATGTGCCGGCAGATCGCCGCTAATGGATACGATCTTCTGCCGGACGATGCCCGAGTCATCACGCATTGCAACGCCGGCGGACTCGCTACCGGCGGTCTGGGCACAGCCCTGGGCATCCTCATTAATGCTCATCAGAAAGGCAAAAAGATCCACGTTTTCGTTGATGAAACCCGCCCCTTGTTGCAGGGCGCCCGCCTGACTGCCTGGGAATTAACGCAGGAAAAAGTACCTTTCACATTGATCAGTGACAATATGGCCGCCTATGTCATGGCGACGAAAAATATTGACGCGGTCATTGTCGGCGCCGACCGCATCGCAGCCAACGGTGACTGCGCCAATAAAATCGGCACATTCATGCTATCCATCGCCGCTCAGTACCATCAGATTCCTTTTTACGTAGCCGCGCCTTCCTCGAGCATCGACCCCTCGATTTCCTCGGGAAAAACGATCCGGATAGAAGAACGCAGTGGCGTCGAAGTCAGAGAAGTTTTCGGTCGGCCGATCGCTCCGGCCGATTGCCCGGCGATATCACCGGCCTTTGATGTTACCCCGGCCGATTTAATTTCAGCCGTCATCACTGAGCAGAAAATTTTCCGGGCACCATTTAATTTTACCGAATAATCTATTGGATTTTCAGGACGGTTTTGTAAATTCGGCCGTTATTTAGCAATCCATTTGAATTGTTTAAGGAGTAGCCGATAATGAACCCGAAAAAAATCGCTGTCATTTTTGCCCTTGCCCTGATCGGAATGTTTTTTCTGGATGCGTGCGACCCACCGGAAATTACTTCAGCCAAAGTCTATTTTCAGCAAAACAATCCCGTTGCTGCCGAAGAACAATTACTGTTAGCCATAAAAAAATACCCGGAAAATTCCCAGGCGTATTTGCTGCTGGCTACGATGGTCTACCGCCCGGCGAAGAGATATGACGAAGCCAAACAAATGCTCGAATCAGTCAAACGGCTCGATCCGACCAAAGAAAAAGAGACCAACGATGTTATCAAAGGGATGTGGGCGGAAATTCACACCGATGGCGCAACAATGTTCAACAGTGCTCTGAAAGCCTTTTTACCGATGGAAAAAGATTCACTTTTGGGAGTAGCTGCACAGATTTTTGTACATGCCATTGATTTCAAATCCGATGAGACTCTGACGTACAATGGTCTTATTAAATGCTATTATATACTGAATGATTCGGCGAATGTCGAAAAGTACGGCAAAATGATGCTGGACAAAAACCTGTTCGATAAGGACGTCGTGAACTACTATTTCCAGGTAATCTGGAAACCGTCCCGTCAGGATGAAATATTTGCTCAACTGGATCAGTTGATCGCAGCGCATCCTGACGTTATTGACCTGCAGATCATAAAAATTCAATTCCTGGCACAGGTCAGCCGCAACGAAGAAGCCTTGAGCAGCACGAATATATTGCTCGAAAAAGACCCGTATAATCTCGATATCATCTACATCGCAGCCCAATTACTGACCAAACTCGGGAAGTTTGAAGATGCCAAGTATCAGTATCAAAAGGTCGTTGCCAGCGATCCGACAAACCTGGAATTGCTGACCCGCGTGACCGAAGCTGTCTTTAAAAACAAGGACTGGTTAGAGTCTGAAGATTATGCCCGGAAAATTATCGAACTGGATGCTAATTCCACCTTCGGCTACGAAGTTCTCTGGAAATCTTTGTATAATCAGGGTAAACTGGAAGAAGCCGAGAAATATCGCCAGATTCAGAAATCACTGGAATAACTTATCCGAAAATATCTTATGAAAAGCCGGATGCTGAGTCCGGCTTTTTTATTTGGATGAGGTATTAACCGATACGGGCACGTTTATTCAGGTATTCGGTCAATCCCACGTCCAGCGAGCGATCGGTGGTCAATAGAAAGAAATCGACATTCTGCGCCCGGCACTGGGTCTTGTATTCTTCAATAAACATGGCAAGCGTCTGTCGGTAAGCCTGCCGAATCTGCCAGGGTTCGGTCAATAGCGAATCCCGGTTTTCCATATCGACGAATTTGGTCTGGCGTTCAAATCCGAACCCGATCTCCTGTGGATCGAGTATCTGGAACACGATGACTTCATGGCGCTTGTGCCGGAAATGTTTCAGGGCATTGACAATGCTGGCCGGATTGTCGAGCAAATCTGAAATCAGGATTATCAGGCCACGTTTTTTGATTTTTTCTGCTAATTCATGCAAAAGCGGAGCAATCTCGGTTTCCGCGCCTGGGGTTGTCTTTTCCAGAGCATTCAAAACTAAGTTCAGGTGACTTTTCCGGGCGCTGGGCGGCAAATAGGTCGAGACGCCGGTATCGAACAAACTCAGACTGACTGCGTCCTGCTGCTTCAGCATCAGATAACCGAGCGCCGCCGCCAGATAACTGCCATATTCGAGTTTCGAGACGACTCCGGATTTATATCCCATTGAACCGCTTTTATCAAGCAGGATGTACGATTTGAGATTAGTTTCCTCCTCGAATTGCTTGATATAAAAGCGATCGGTTTTCCCGTACAGTTTCCAGTCGATATGCCTGATCTCGTCACCAGCCATATAAGGCCGATGCTCGGCGAATTCAATCGAAAAGCCGTGATAGGGACTACGGTGTAAACCGATGATGAAACCTTCGACCACCAGCCGGGCGCGCAGTGACATGTTATCCAGCCGCGCGATGATGGCCGGATCGAGATAACGGCGGCGATCCAATTTTCTTTCAGGCATTAAAAGGCATCCGGAATATTTTAACTGGTCAGAGCATCCAGTAGTTTTTGGGTAATCAGGTCGGTGTCAATCCCTTCCGCCTCGGCGTTGAAGTTCGGAATGATGCGATGGCGCAGAACCGGCTTGGCCATTTTAACGACATCGTCAATGGAAGGTGTCGGGCGACCGTCCAGGATTGCGTTGGTTTTGGCGCCGAGGATCAGATATTGGCTGGCGCGCGGACCGGCGCCCCATTCCACCCATTTGCGGATAAAATCGGGAGCGCCGGTATCGATTGGCCGCGAAGCCGTGACCAATTTAACGGCGAACTCGATAACGTTCTGAGCCACCGGTACCCGTCTTACTAAATGTTGAAAACTCCGGATTTCCGCGCGGCTGATCACGACTTTCAACGTTGATTCGATATCAGCCGTCGTGGATTTGACGATTTCCAGCTCTTCTTCGTAACTCGGATAAGCGACCTTCAAACTGAACATAAAGCGATCCAGCTGCGCCTCAGGCAACGGATAAGTGCCCTCCTGTTCGATCGGATTCTGAGTCGCCAGCACAAAAAACGGTTCTTCGAGCAGATAGGATTCGCCGGCGGCGGTTACGCGATGCTCCTGCATGGCTTCCAGCAAGGCCGCCTGGGTCTTGGGCGGAGTGCGGTTAATTTCATCCGCCAGGATGATATTCCCGAAAATCGGCCCCTTGAAAAATTTAAAGGCTCGCGCGCCGGTCATTTTGTCTTCTTCGATCACCTCGGTACCGGTAATATCCGAAGGCATCAGATCGGGCGTGAACTGGATGCGTTTAAATTGCAGATCGAGCGCCTGCGCCAGGGTCTTTATCATGAGTGTCTTGGCCAATCCCGGCACTCCGATCAGCAGACAGTGACCCTGAGAGAGCAGGGAAATTAAAATCTGGTCGATTATCTCTCTCTGGCCGATAATAACCTGCCCGATTTCGGCAAAAAGCTTCAGACGGGCTTCGGTCAATTTTTCCAGCAGCGTGATGTCGTTGTAATCTTCCATATATTCTTTTCCTGATTTTGACTTTAAAACGCCAGGAATCTAAGACTTTCATCTCAATTTGCCAAGCCACTCCTCTTATTGCCAGGTGTAATTTTCAGGAAGAATGATCTTTTCATTCTCATTGAATTTCAATCGGTTTCCTGGAAAACAGGACTTTTTAAAAAATAGTTCGTATATTTCAAAGGGTAACAAAAAATGCAAAGGGACCATTTTATCAAACCGCGTGATTTTCGTTCGGTTCCATTATGGAAAAACGTCACTGCGGAGCAATGGTGCGATCCGGTCTGGCAAATGCAAAACGTTATTCGCAATGTGGCGGAACTTCTCCAGGTTATTCATCTCTCCGATTTCCAGCAAAGTGAAATTGCCAGGACTATCGAAAGTCTGCGCGCCGAAGGCAAAGAGCCAATGCGCATTAGTCCATATTATGCCACATTAATATCGGAAGATCCGTTCCACCCGGATTTACTACCCGGCGAAGATGCCGTGAATCGGCTCGATCCCATTTTCTGGCAGGCCGTCCCGACACCGGCTCACCTGCTCTTTCCGAAAACCGGGAGCGAAGGCGCAATGGCTGAAGAACAGCGCAGTTACGGAGCGGCCTATCAACGCTATCCGAACCGGGTGGCGCTTTTCGTAGCTGAAAACACCAGCTGTGCTTCTTACTGTACCCACTGCCAGCGCGCTAAAACGCTTGACAGTACTACGAGCATTCGACGGGAAGACATTGACAAAGGACTATTTTATATCGATTGGAACAAGAACATTGACGAAGTTCTGGTCACCGGCGGCGACGCCCTGATGATCAGCATGGAACGCCTGGAATATGTTCTGACCGCCTTGAGCCGGATAAAACATTTGCGCGTTATCCGGATCGCTACCCGGGTGCCGGTCACTCTGCCGATGGCGGTCAGCGAGGAAAAATTAACCCTTATCGATCGGGTAACTGCTTCGGGAGGCAAGTATATCTACTTCATGACTCACATCAATCATTATCACGAGATCACCCCGGAATTCATTGCCGCGATCCGACGGATTCACAGTCATGGATATTCGGTGCGAAACCAGACCGTCCTGCTAAAACATGTCAATGACAACCTGTGTACTTTAGCCGAAACCTTCCGGCGCATGTTGTGGGCCGGAGTTGAACCCTATTATCTTCTGCAATGTCATCGCGAAAAGGGTCTGGTTCATTTTATTACTCCGATTCAGATCGGGAAAATTCTGATAAAAAATCTACAGGGCTGGCTTAGCGGCATGGCGCGCCCGGTTTATGCCGCCAATGTCGAATGTGGCGGCGGCAAGGTCATCCTTATGCCATCCGGTCATGATACCATGAATGTCGGTTTCAACCTCGAAAATCGACTCTCGGAAAGCTTTGCGACCATCAATACCTGGGATGACCGGATCATCGATGATTACGAGGCGCTCGGACGCGCTTTACTGGAAGAGTACGAGGCGGCGATCCGGATAATGGATAAATTCATCGGGCGAAGCGGCGTGTTCCAGCCTTCTCTGATAATTACCGATACTGAGGGTAATCATATCGAGACTACCAATAAAAGCCCGCTACCCCAATACTCCAATGCAGAAAAAGCCGATTTGTTAGATTATTCAGTCACTGCCGAAAACGTGCCGCTGACAAATCCGGCGCTCATCGAGAAACAACTCGATGAATTGTTTGCCAATTCCAAAAGATAGCCGTCGGCAATCCTGTATATTTTTAAAACGAAAAAGCCCGAATCGTTTCGAGCTTTCCTTTTCAGCAATGGATTTTATCTTTCCGGCTTCTATCCGGATTTGTCGATCAGTTTCGTGACCGGATCGCACTTAAAGCATTTGCGATTGTGAATCGAGATCAGGTCGCCGCACCGTGTACACCGGTATTTCCGGTACTGTTCTTCGATAAACTTACCGATTCCCTGGTTCCTGATAAACTCCAGGTTATCCTTCATGCTCATTTTGTAGTTCTTGCGGTAGCGTTTGTCGATGCGCTCAGTTTGCGCACAGGGATACTGCTCGCATTCATAGCAAAAAGCGGCTTCCTTGCAAATTACTTCATGATTTATTCCGGTGCATTTGCCGAACAGGTACGTGCATTTCTGATTTCTGGTCCGGCAACTGACGCACTGGCTGCGCTTCAGGTTATTGACATACGCCAGGTAATTGCTGCAGAGCGCGCAATTCATCCCGCAGGGCGCGATCAAGTCTTCAATGATTGGATTTGGTGGTTTCATAATCATTATTAAATAAACAAGCATGAGCCATGCTGGGTAAAGATGCACTGTTCCTTATTTATCCTCAAATCCTTCAAATATCCGCAAACCTTATATTCATCGGACGACCCTGTGTGTTGGTTGAAGCGAATGGTTAGGCAAGATATTTCTCATTTAAATATGGGTGGTCGCTTCTCTAAATAAATCTTGTTAAGAAATGTAAAAATATCGGAAATCTGAGTTTCAATTATAGAGGATTCAGATTCTATCCTGGCAATTACATCCATTACTTCGACCTTATAACCAGCGTCAATAATATTATTCGAAATGAATTGATCTGAGTGAAGTTGTAGAAAGCTCAACATTCCCAAGAATGAGAGATTGTCACTGTTCAAGATCTGTGCAACATTCTTTCCCTTGCCCCTATGAAGATGGATATTTCTATACTCCTTGTATCGGTTCGTCAATTTTTCGAATTCCACGAGATAATGATCAAATCCTACCTTCAAAATCCAATGGTTTTTTATTATTGTATCAGGTTTACATGCACTATCCTTTAGACCTATACAAAATACAGAATTCGTCAGAATTAATAAGCAATCAAATAGACTAACAACATTAACCATATACTGGAAAAAATGATATTCGATCCAAATATACTGAGTAATTTCATACTTTTGCTCATATGATCTTGGCGATGGAAATTTTTGTAAGAAGGCGTGAGAATAAACTATTCTTTCAAGAATTGAAATTATTGCTAATTGCTTAGTAGAAACATCATATCGGTACCAATCGGCATCTCCTAAAATTAATTTAGTTTTTGAAGTCCAGTCCCATTTCTCTGCTTTTTTATTTATCTCTAAGAACAAATTGGCTATTTGGGGTTTCATATCTTCCATTACTAGTTTTATAAATGGATGGCTAGCTATATTTTCAACTATCTTTAGTTTCATTTTATAATCTTCGCCTTACATATATTTAACCTACTTTTTAGTCTGCAAAACATGTTTTTTTCCAGTAAATAAAATGGACTTTCCTTGAACAATTTCTCCCTCTCTGTCGGTTTCTTTCATTGTGCGTTCATTTTAAATATTTCCAGTGCCATTGTCAAGCCCGGGCGGCTATTGGCCCGGCCGGGTTTTTAGCCCTTCATAGTCAATTTCTAGCAGTCCTTGGCAGGATTTCACACTCCTTGGCAGGTTTTACCCTTTCCTTGGCATATTTTGGCACCCTTTAAAGAGTTTTTGGCCGTCCTTGGCAACATTTAACCTTTCCTTGGAAGTTTTTAAGACTCTTTAATGAATTTTTCGGATTCCTTGGCAATATTGACCTGTCCTTGGAAGGTTTTACCCCTCCTTGGAGGTTTTTCACTCTTCCTGAAGGTTTTGCCCCTTCCCCGACTATTTTGAACTCGAGCGCACGTCATTGGCGGGGCAGATGTTACACAAGAGTTGCCCAAACAGCCGCAGGAAGGAGCAATTTCGCCTTGCTGAGAGTGAAAAACCGGTCGGATCGTTTTCCGATTTAATTATTCACTCGGTCTTGGTTTCGGTGGTTGCCGAAGCCGTCTTTTTCTTACCGTGTTTCTTGAAATACTGACTGGCATAGCCTTTAAGACGCTCGTCGTCCCGCCAGAAGACAAACTGGCCGCAATTCCGGATTTCATCCAGGGCCATTTTCACATAGGTATATGCCCTGTCACGGATGACCCGCTCGGCGTTTTCTTCATTTTGAGCAGTACTGACTTCGGAATAGAGCGTGGCCAGCTCGGTCGAGAGCGCCGCCGCGGTGTCCAGCAGGGTCAGGTCGAATCCGATGGCCGTCAGCAGGTCGGTATGATCTTTCCCCAGCAGGGCCAGGTCGTTCAAATCCTGGATCATGTCGGCATGACCGCTGCCTTCGGCAATCGCATTAATCCGGCTGGTCAGATCGGCTTCATTCCGGAAAGCATAGCGAAAGTCATGCAGGAGCGTATCGCGTAAATCATACGCGTCGGGCGACTTTTCATTCCATTGTTTCTGGGCATCTTCCCGGGAAAAGCGCTCCTTGTACCAGAGCGATTGGGCTTCCCGCAAAGCCCCGGCGCGCACCGGCAAATCGTCCACCAGGCTCCAGTCCAGACCGGCGGCGACCAGTTTAACCTTGTCGTCCTGAACCCAGTGATAGGTGTTTTCGGCTTCCTGCAAGAAGGCATCCACCGGCATGTTTGGCGATTTTACCTGATTGGCGGCAATGGCCCCGATTTCGGTTAATTTAGCCTGATAATCCTCAGCACTTGACATAGCGTCCTCCTAACTAAGTTGGTTTGGTTAATATTCCGGGCAGTTGCATGGTAATATTGGTGATTTTTTGATAAAAACGTCATTCAGGTTACGAGATGTTGTATCCCAGGTATAGCCCGTAGGGCTTACGGTATTGTAACACGACCTCGACCTTTCACAAATCCCTCTACCTCGTAGAGGTTGAACACATCTTACACAAACACGACATTCTCCGCTCACGGCACAGCCCCGTCAGTTACATTTCCCGACGGAGCAAAAGAAATATGTGAGGTTCTGCCTTAGGAGATTATGCTGTTTTAACCTGGTCGCGAATCCTAAGACCCTCCCGGCGCCGATTCCAATTAATGGATAAGCAAATACCGCAAACCATTTTCCGGAACAGAATTGAACAAGAGATATGTTTTTGGGCCGAAGCACGAACCAATCTTCGGTCATCGTTCATGAACAAGTGATACATCTTCGTACCGATTTATCTAAACAGTCCAAACGCGACACTTAATCAAACAATGCCAAAAAGCGACTACCCCTTTTCAGGAACATCAACCGGAGAGATCGACGTATCCTGTAAAATGCCCAAAAACAAAGAACAATCCTATATTAAACGATATTTCTTAAAAAGTCAATTTATTTTATCGACAGATTTCCCCGAAAAATACTTCAGGGTGGTCTAATAATCCAGGTAAGTCAGGGTCGTACTGACCGACTCGACGACTATCCGGGCATTCTGCATTACCACAAATTCCGACAAGCCGATCTCGCTCTCTTCATTCCCCCAGTCATAAGTATAACCGAGCCGCGTCCAGGGATACCGCATCTGAAAATAAGAGTAGATGATGTTGGCGTTGAACCACTCTTTGTACCAGGTTGCCGTTGCAGCCGGAAAATCCAGCCCGGCCGTTCGATCGGTGATCTCGTTATCCGGCGCAGGCCGGAAAAGATCGTCCGGACTAACCCAAAATTCGGCACAGTGAGTACTCCCATCATCGGGTGGCAAACCCAGCAGTTGTTTCGCCCGGAGTTCGGCATTTTCCTGCGCAACCGCATTGAGATCGAACCAATCTTTCATTTCCGGTACAACCGTGACCCAGGTGTCTCCCCACCAGGTCGTGTCAGTATCGCCGACTGTATAACTGCCGGGATATTTAGTCAAAGTCACTACCAACACTCTCGAGTCAGCATCGTTATCGTTCCAGGTCAGATATTGGTTGGATTTGGTAATGGCGACCAGATTGCTGTCAATCTCATCCTCATTAGCTTCCATTGCGTCGATAATGGCGTTGTGATACATTTCCGCCAGCGATAATTCCGGCCGTGTAGTTGTTTCACTATCGCAACCGCAGGAAACCACCAGGAAAATCAGGTATATCGGCCATTGGTAAAATCGTTTCATCATTATTTCTCCGCTTTTTTAATATTTAATATAACCGGATCGGCGATCACTCTATGGAAAATTTCCTTAGCCGTTGCGGCTCATTGCTTCCCTTTTTAATGCTCCTAATTCCTCAGTGAACTAACTCTGAATATCGACCTAATTCCCTATTAACTCCACCATCACTGCCGACCTGGCAGGCAAATTGATTGACAGGGAATTCTTTTTAGCGAGAAGATCGCTGAATTTTTTCAGGCTGACCTCTTCCGGTTTGCCAAAGTCATTATAGGAATTCATTTTATTGGCCGAGATAATTTCGCTCCGGTTTACTGACAACTGAGTTTTGCCTTTAAAATCACAGGTCAATTTCAGATTGGAGGTCGGATTGAGATTGGTTAGGGTGATATGTATGACGCCCTGCTTGTCAATTGAAGCCGAAGCACTTAAGGCCGGGACAGAGTCATCGAGATATTTATAATTCTCGCAGGTCAGTTCGATCGGCAACAGAGTGGCGTCCTGGTGAACTTTGTACATCTTGTAAACATAATAGGTCGGCGTCAAAACGATCTGATTTTCTTTCGTCAGGATGACCGCCTGAAGAACATTTACCATTTGGGCGATGTTGGCCATTTTTACCCGATCGCAATGATTATTAAAGATATTCAGATTAGCTGCGGCGACCAGGGCATCTCTTAACGTGTTTTGCTGATAGAGGAAGCCCGGATTATAGTCAGATTCATTATCATACCAGGTGCCCCATTCATCTACGATTAATCCGATTTGCTTTTCCGGATCGTATCTATCCATGATTTCCGAATGTTTGTTAATGAATTCTTCCATCTTACGTGTTTTGATCATAGTCTGGAACCATTCGCTTTCGTCAAAGTTGACGGCCGATCCTTTGGTTGTCCAGTTATGGCAGATCGTATAATAATGCAGGGAAATGCCCTGAAAACAGGCACGATTATTTTGTTCTTTCATCAAGGTTTCCATCCAATCATAATTTTGATCGGATGGACCGCACGCGATTCGATAGAGTTCGTTGCCGTGGTAATTTCTACAATAGGTCGAATAACGGCGCATTTGATCGGCATAAAACCGGGCTGTCATCTGTCCGCCACAGCCCCAATTTTCATTGCCAAGACCCCAGTACTTTACCGGCCAGGGTTTTTCATGGCCGTTTTCTTTTCTCAGGTTCGTCATCGGGCTGACATTATCGGATGTAAGATATTCGATCCATTGAGACATCTCACGGACGGTGCCACTACCCAGGTTTCCGGTAATCACCGGCTCGCAACCGAGCTGTTCGCAGAAGTCCATGAATTCATGCGTTCCGAAACTGTTGTCTTCCGTGACACCTCCCCAATGAGTGTTAATCATCACCGGTCTTTGGGAACGTGGACCGATACCGTCCATCCAATGATATTCATCAGCGAAACAACCACCCGGCCAGCGAACGTTTGGAACGGCAATTTCTTTTAATGCCACTACAACATCGTTGCGAATGCCCCGTGTATTGGGAATATTCGATTCTTCTCCGACCCATATTCCACCATAAATTCCGTGCCCGAGATGTTCAGCAAAATGTCCGTAGATATGCCGGCTAATTATATTCTTTCCGGCATTGACATCGACGATGATTTTATTCTCGGTTTTTTGGGCATATAAAGTCTGAAAGAGAATTACGCCCATGGTTATTAGGGCCTGTTTCTTCATCCCGTCATTCCTCTACTTGTCATAATTTTAAATTGTAATCCGTACGGTAATCATTCATTCCGAAAATAATTTATCGCAATCTTGCCAATAATAAAAAAACCTATCCGACATACTGGATATTTATCTTTCCAGCGTCCGGTGGCTCGTCGTTGTCGGTTTTGTACCCCAATAAGGATTTGAACCTTAAACCAACGGATTAAGAGTCCGCTGCTCTACCAGTTGAGCTATTGGGGCTAGAAAAAGCGGCTTAATTTAAGATTTTAAGGCCGAAGAATCAAACAAAGTCGTTGAGGCGATCATGATTTTTATCTGATAACAAAGTAAGCTTGACTGTATTCAATCGTAATTATAAGTTACCCGGGTAATGACCGGTACCGACTCAAGGATTTTCAGTAACAGGTTATCACGGAATCGAACAACTATCCGGATCGCCACCATACTCGTCGGAATTCTACTGTTTTTTAGCTTGATACCGGCACCAGGTTACGCCCTGCAGAACAGCATCAAATACGATTTGAATCTGCAATTAAACCATCGCAATAGTACGCTTTCCGGTGCCGAAAAGATCACTTTCACCAATAATGGTCAGAGTGCGCTCGACACGATCTATTTGCACATTCAGCCCAACGCCTTTCGCAATCGTGATACCCGCGGTTTCCAGAAATACGAAGACCAGATGGAGGCTCCCGCTTTCATCAAAATCGCATCAGTTTTAACCGGCTCCCGATCAGCAACCGTATTAAAACCGGAAACCGTCAATCCGGCAATCATTTTGTCCGAACCACTCCGGCCGGCCGATTCAATCGAAATACTCATTCACTTCGTTACGAAAATTCCTACGGGTAAAAGTTATCTCTGTCCGACTCACTCCGAAAAAATATATCGTCTGATCTTCTTTTATCCACGGATTGCTTGCTATTACGATGATCGTTGGTTGACCGCCCGTCGGGATGAGATCGAACAACCTTATCTGGAATTCGCCACCTATTCTTTGAAACTCACTTTACCGCAAGACCTTCAGCCGGCTGGTTCACTCGAGTCAGACTCGATTTCGGTGCTTCCGGGCAACAAATATCAATACGTTTTCAAGCCGGAATTATTACAAGACATCGGCTTTATTCTGCATGATAATTTTCGCGTTTCGACCTTGCGTTCTCAAACCCGTAGCAGGATTAAACTCATCAACCGGATAACAAACAGCGATCGTCGCAAAGACAAGATCACAATCGAAATTATCCAGGACATTATAAACCATTATACCGGCTATCACTTCAATCCGGCTCACCACCTGACAGTTTCACCGACGATCATCCCGGGCGGATTCATGACCTCAAATCTGATTTTGCTCGATAAAACGATTTTATCCGATGTAAGCAAACTCGACTATATGAGCATTCATATTCTGGCGAGGGAAATCGCGCGGCAATATCTGGGACAGGACCAAGTTGATAATAAATCGGCATCGATCTTCATCAGCAATGGTCTGGCAGGTCTGCTGGCCGATGAATATCTGCAACAGCGGTATCAGTACTTGAGAAAGAGATACCAATTTCCCGAAAACCGCTTGGTTACTTATTCCAACCGCCTGATGAATCTCTTCTTGGCCAGTCTGGAAAAGGAAAATCTTCTGCAACCGGTTGGCTCAACCAACGAAAGAGCCAATAACTCTTTTATCAGCGAACAGACTCAGTATTTAAAAAGCCAGAAATTAATCGGGATGACCAGGTACGCTCTGGGTGACAGCCTCTTTCAAAAAGTGCTCGAACAATACCGTGCTTTTATTCAGATTAATCCCCCCGATCCGGCCGAATTTTTTCGGATCGCTGAGTCGGAATCCGGTTACCAGTTCGTTGCTTTTTACAACTACTATCAAAAATCCGATCAGGCCGTCGATATTAAAATTGTTAAAGTGAAAAAGTCCCGGACGACCAAAACGATTTTTCGCGCGGATGTCATCGTTAAACAGACTCCGCGATTATTTCTACCGCTTGAAATCAGCGCGATTGACCGGAACGATTCAACTTATTATAAAAAAGAAATGCTCGGAACCGGTAAAACCGACACTCTGACTTTAATTACCGCTCAACCGATTCGCAAAATCACTCTCGATCCTCACAAACAAATTTGGGACTCGAATCGTTATAACAATCAGCATCCGCACTACATCGTCTTTAATTTTCTGACCGGATTACCACGGATCGATGCTTATCAGGTTTTTTATTATCCGACCTTCGACTTTAATTCAAAGGACCTGACGCGCATCGGGATCAAACTACGCGGCCGTTATTGGATCAATATGCGGCCGCTTTTACCGGCTCAAAGCCTGGACGAATGGTCGTTCGGTCTGAATTATGGCTACAAAAGCAAGACACTCGGATACGATCTGAGCTACAGCACGGCATTGCTGGCAATTTTTCTCAAACCCCGCATTTACCTGAGACTGCGTGATTATTTCGACCTGCAGGAAAACCAAATCTCGACCGAATTTTACCTCGGCGACATTACCTACTGGGGACTCAATCGGATTCACGGTTACCAGAAAATGGATATCGGATTGGATTACCAGCATGTTCGCTCCCTGAAATTTCTGAATGCCGCCAACTGGGAAACGGGCACAGATTTAAAACCATTTTTAGATTATGTGAATTTTCATAATTGGGGCAATGTCCGGCATATCGTCCGGGCACAATTCAGTTACGGCTTGCCGGTGTCTGCCAGCAAATACAGCTATGATAAACTGTCGATCGACGGGCAAATCAAGGTCCGCACTTCAGAGCGCATCTGGTTCTACCAACGCCTCTTTTTCGGCAATTCACACGGTAAACTGCCAAAACAGGAATACTTCTATTTCTTTGGGAAAAACATCCTCGAAAATCAGGCTTTCGAATCCTATCGCCTGGCAAAAGGCGAAGGCGATATGCGCGGTTACGGCGAGCAGACTCTGAAAGGGCGTAAGATATTGACCAGTAATACTGAATTGCACTGGAATCTCGCCGGGATTAGTGCCGCTATGTTTGATTTCCTGGTCTTTTTCGATACCGGTTTCTTGCCGGAATCGTTTCGGTCGGGTGACCGGCAAACAATTCGTTCCGACGCCGGCCTGGGTCTCGAACTGGAAGTTCTGGAAACATTAAAACTCGGGATGCATTTTCCAGTCTGGGTTTCGCAACCCAGCAAAAGCGAACTGCCATTTGCGCTTCGCTGGGTCGTAACCGCCGATCTGAGACGATAAGCTGAACAACCAATTTTAGTCCGAAAAATGCCGCTTTAAAACCGCATTGGCCGTGTTGTATAATCGGCAAAATAAATGTAATTTCCCGCGCCATGCAGTTCAGCGAAAAATTTAAGAAAAGTCTCATCGAGAAACGCACTTTTTTATGTATCGGTATCGATCCCGATCCTGACAAACTACCAACCGGTTTTTCGGCCGATGTGGAAGGCGTTTACCATTTCGTCAGGGAGGTTATCACCGCTACCAGCGCCTGTACGCCGGCTTATAAATTCAATCTGGCATTCTTCGAGATTTGGGGTTCAAAAGGCTGGCAGATTCTGGAAAAATTACTGGCCGACATTCCCGAAAATATTCTCTTAGTCGCCGATGCCAAGCGCGGCGATATCGGTAACAGCGCTCGTTTTTATGCCCGGGCTTTATTCGACGCTCTGCCATTCCATGCGGCTACCGTCAGCCCTTACCTTGGATCGGACAGCATTCAACCGTTTATCGAGACTGAATCGCACGGCGCTTTCGTTCTATGCGTCACTTCCAATCCGTCCGGCCGTGAAATTCAGGAGCACGGCGCCGGTCAACCGGTTTACCTGAAAGTAGCCGAAATGGTTCAGCGCCTGAACCGGAATCGCAATCTCGGCCTGGTTATGGGCGCTACCAAACCGCAGCAGGTGGCTCAAATTCGCCAAATGTATCCCGATCTGCCATTTCTGATTCCGGGCGTTGGGACGCAGGGCGGCGAGGTTAAATCCGCCATCGAAGTTTGTGAAACGTGCGGAACCGGTCTGATCAATGTCTCCCGTGCGATCCTATTTCCGACCGAAGGCAGCTTCCCTGAAAATGTGGCCGGGATGGCCGAATTTTACCAAAAACAATTTAAATTTTAAGGTGGTCATGAAAGACGAATATTATATGGATATTTTAAAAGAAAGCGGCGCTATTCTCAGCGGGCATTTCCTGCTGACTTCAGGTTTGCACAGCGCTACTTACGTCGAAAAATTTAAAATTTTACAGTTTCCGCTCCTGTGCGACAAACTCTGTAAAGGCATCGCCGATAATTTCATGAAAGCCAGCCCGAATGTCGTTCTGGGTGCCGCGACTGGCGGCATCATTATCAGTCACAGCGTCGGTCGTATTCTGAGTTCCCGCAGTATTTTTGCCGAACGCGAAAATAACGAACTTGTCCTGCGACGAGGATTCAACATCGAGAGCGGCGAACGCGTCGTTATTGTAGATGATGTCGTCACAACCGGCGGATCGTTATTGGAATTGATCGACCTGGTCGTCAAATACGGCGGCCACATTCTGGGAATTGGCGTTCTGATCGACCGAAGCGGTGGCAAGATCGATTTCGGTTTTCCGTTCCATTCCCTGATTTCAATGGAGATTCCAACCTATAAACCAGCCGAATGTCCCCAATGTCTGGCGGGAATTCCACTGACGGCGCGCGGGCGGACTGGCAAGCAATGATCTTTTGCAATCTGGGAAGTGGCAGTAAGGGCAATTGCACTTATGTCCGCAATCGGGAACGGGCGCTACTGATCGATCAGGGTTTCAGTCTGAAAAATTTACACAGCCGCATGGAAATCAGCGGCATTGACGGGCAGACGGTCGGGGCCATTATTTTAACGCATGAACATTCCGATCATCTCAAAGGCGTTGGGATTTTTGCCCGGCATTACGGCACCCCGGTTTATATTACCGGGCAAACTCTGAAATCCATCAACCCGGAATTATTAAATAAGGTCACGGTGCGGACATTTAACACCGGCGATGAATTGCAGATCGAAGATCTGAAAGTCAAGACCTTTCACATTCCGCACGACGCCGCCGACCCGGTCGGCATAGTCGTCTCAGCCGAAAATCTCAAAATCGTCGTAGTAACCGATCTGGGCAGCGTCATCGAATCGGTGCTTGTCCACATTGCCGACCCGGATTTGCTGTTTCTGGAAGCCAATCATGATCTGACGATGTTAATCAACGGACCGTATCCGTTGGCCATCAAACAGCGCATCAAAGGCCGTAACGGCCATTTGTCCAATGTTCAGTCGCTGGAACTTCTGCAACGGTTGTCCCACCCGCCTGATCAAACACTTAATCAGGACGGCAACGGACGTTTAAAACACCTGATCCTCGGTCATCTCAGTGAAATCAACAATCATCCCGAAATCGTTCGGGAGTTCTTTGAAAAAAACACGGAAACGCCCCGGCGCAGTTTCCAAATCGAGATTGCCGATCAGTATAGGCCGACCCCGGTCATCGAACTGCTGGTAAATTAAAATCAATAAACCATTTTAACTGAAGGTGCATTATGAAAAGTATGATTATCTTATCGCTCACAGCGATGGCTGCAATCCTCTCGGCGCAGACACTGAAAGAGTCTGACATCACCGCTATTCAGCAAAAAGTCCAGAAATTACCGGACGAACAGGTTTTACCGAATGAAGTCGTCGTCATCGAAACCGACTACGGCCGAATCGTGGTGGAGTTATTTTCCAATCAAACTCCTCTGCATGCCATGAATTTTAAGAAATTAGTCAAAGCCGGATATTATACCGGGACGACTTTTCACCGGGTAATTCCGGAGTTTGTGGCCCAGGGCGGCGATATTTTAAGTCGCGACGCCGATCCGGCGAACGACGGCACCGGCGGTCCGGGTTATACGATTCCGGCCGAAATCGGACAGAAGCATCTGCGCGGTTCATTGGCCGCTGCCCGGATGCCCGACCAGGTAAATCCCAAGAAAGCCTCCAGCGGTAGTCAGTTTTACATCTGCGTAAAAGACCTGCCGTTTTTGGATCGCTCCGGCTATACGGTTTTCGGGAAAGTGATCGAAGGCATGGATGTTGTCGATAAAATCGTCGCCGTCAAACGCGACCAGCGTGACCGGCCGGTCAAAGATGTCGTGATGAAATCCGTTTATATGGCAGACATTAAATCACTGAAAAAATGAACCGGCAAATCGGCCTGGCTTTAGGCGGAGGCGGCGCCCGCGGTCTCGCTCACCTGGGGGTGCTTAAAGTACTCGAGGAGAATAGCATCCCGATCAATTATATCGCCGGGACTTCAATGGGCGCAGTGATTGGGGCGATGTATGCTCAGTTTCCGCATGTCGAACAAATCATTGACCGCTGGCTGAATTACCTGAGAAGCCCGGAATTTAATTCACTCGGCACCCGCTTTATCGTCAGGCACGGTGACCAACCTTCGCCGTTGTCGCATTTTATCAGCGACATCGCCCAGCGCGTCGTCATTAATATTTCACCAAACCGGGCCAGCATTCTGAAAACCGAACGTCTGACCAACGCCCTGAACCGGTTAATTGCCGACGACGACATTCAAAATACGCTGATCCCGTTTTGCGCGGTGGCTTCCGATCTGAACAGCGGACGGACGGTTGTACTGCGAACCGGTAAAATCCGCGAAGCCGTCACAATCAGCTCTTCGATTCCCGGTTTTATCGCACCGCATGTCCGAGACGGCCAATTGCTGACAGATGGCGGGGTCACGGCCGCAGTGCCGGTGGAAAACGTCAGAGCGATGGGCGCCCAATTCGTAATCGGCGTCAATGTCGGCATCAATACTCTGCAACCACTCACCGAACCAAACATCATCGATATCTTATCTCGCAGCGATCTGATTCGCGGCATCGAGCAGGCCGATCGCCAACTGAGCATGGCCGATATTCAAATTCACCCGAATGTAAAAGACGCCCACTGGAGCGAATTTTACCGGTTCGAGGAATTTATCCAGGCCGGGATCGATGCCACCCGGGCTGTCGTTCCGGCAATCAAAGAAAAGATCAGGACGACGGATAGTTTCTTTCAGACTATTTTTTCCAAATTCATCGGGAAGCACGATTTATGAGAAGACGGGCAATTTTTATCAACTTATTACTACTATTCAGCATGGTTTTTTCCGCGACCGCCAGTGAAGAAATCCTGACGATCGAAACTTTTCTGGCAACGAATGGCATTCACGCCGGCGAGCGTTTTTCGGCCGGCGTGGTTGTGCATATTCAGGATGGTTGGCATATCAATTCCGACAAACCCGGCGACGAGTTTCTGATTCCGACTCAATTACGTATTTCATCTTCGACTGAGTACCAGATCGAGAGGATCGTTTTTCCGCCACATATCCTCAAAAAGTTGGATTTTTCCGATCAACCGTTAGCGATTTTCGAAGGCGATGCCATTATTCGATTTGACGGCCAAATCGCCGACAGCGCCGACTCGGTCATTATTTTACAGGGAACTCTCTATTCGCAGGGTTGCAACGACCAGGTTTGTCTGGCTCCGGCCGACGTTCCTTTCAGTCTGACGATCCCGGTCTTGCCAGCCGATCAGACGGTGACTTTCACCAATCAAAAGTTTTTTAGCGAGCAAGCAAAACCGGAAACCGGCGCCTCGGCCAGCGGTTTTAATATTCAGGACTCATTGGAAAAGAAAGGTTATTTACTGACTTTTATCCTGATTTTCCTGGGCGGTCTGGGTCTGAATCTGACGCCCTGCGTCTATCCGCTGATTCCGGTCACCATGAGTTATTTCGGTGGACAGGCGGTCGGGAAAAAGAGTAAAACCGTGCGGATGGCAATTCTTTATATCCTGGGGATTGCGGCCGTGAATTCCCTGCTGGGAACGCTGGCGGCGCTTTCCGGCGGTTTTCTCGGAACTTTGATGACCAATCCGTTCGTGCTGCTCGCGATCGCTGCAATCCTGGTTTTTTTGTCGCTCAGTATGTTTGGAGTCTATGAGTTCGGCGTTCCGAATTTTCTGCTGAATCTGGCCGGCGGCAGTCGCGCCGGGTATTTGGGTTCACTGCTTATGGGATTGACAATGGGCATTGTCGCGGCGCCTTGCATCGGGCCGTTCGTGATCGGTTTATTGACTTATGTGGCCGCCGTCGGCAAACCCATGTTCGGCTTCCTGATGTTCTTTACACTCTCGCTTGGACTCGGTCTGCCATTCTTATTCCTGGCGATTTTCTCGGCCAGAATCGATCGCCTGCCGCGCTCCGGGGAATGGATGGTCGGAGTTCGGATCATTTTCGGACTTTTACTAATCGGTATGGCGCTTTATTTCATCAAGCCGCTGTTACCGACCAGCATCGCCGGAAATATTCTATGGCTTTATGCAATCGGCGCCGGTCTTTATCTGATCTTGTTCAATAAATCCGGCAGTGATGCAAAAGGCTTTGTCTTTATTAAAAAAATAGTCGCGGTGGTGGCGATCATGGTCGGCGTCTGGTTCCTTAAAGCCGATAATGCCAGACCGGCGGAGATGAACTGGCAAACATATTCTGCCCAGGCCTTTGAAATTGCTCTGCAGAATAACCGCCCGATCGTGCTTGATTTTTACGCCGATTGGTGCATTCCGTGCAAAGAGCTGGATAAATATTCGTTCAGCGACCCGGAAGTCATCCGGCTCAGCGAGCAATTTGAGCTATTCAAGATCGACCTGACCAGCGGCGTCTCACCCGAAGTGAAGGTCTTGCAGGACAATTACAAAATCAAGGGCGTTCCGACGATCGTTTTCATCGCGCGCGACGGCCGGGAAATCGAGGATTTGCGGATACTCGGCTTCGAAAAGGCGGACGTAATCGCCGCCCGGTTACGTAAGATTTCGTACTGATACAGAGTTATTATTCAATTCAGGTTTTAATATGTGGTATTTCATCGCTTTACTCTCCGGTTTTTTCATGGCTACGGCGGATGCGTTTTCAAAGAAAATGGCCGGGCGCACCAGCGCTCTGCAATTAGCCTGGATTCGCGAGGCTTATGCCCTGCCGTTTCTCCTGCCGATCCTGTTTTTTATCAAGATCCCGGCACTCGACGAGACCTTCTGGATTGCGATGGCGGTCTGTGTTGTGATGGATATGATTACGACTTTGCTCTATATGCGGGCGATCCAGATCGCGCCACTATCGCTGACCGTACCTTATCTGGGACTCACGCCGCTCTTTCTGCTTTTAATCCCCACTCTGGTTCTGGGCGAGAGTTTGTCTGTCACCGGGATTTTCGGTGTCATTCTGATTTCGATCGGTACTTACACCCTTCAGATCGATCGCGCTAAACACGGCTGGCTGGAGCCCTGGTTGGCGATTTTCCGCAATCGCGGTTCGCTGTATATGCTGATCGTGGCAATCTGTTATGCCGTCACGGCGACCATCGGCAAATTGGCGATTCAACATTCCTCGCCGCTGTTCTTTACAATAATCTATTTCAGTCTACTGGCAGTTGGCTACACGCCCTTCGTACTGATTGGAACGAAAGGCAAACTGGCGCCGCTGGCTGGCGCTCCGGTCGGTTTTCTGAAGATCGGTCTGGCGATGGCGTTGATGGCCGTGACGCATTTCTCAGCCATCGGCATGATCCAGGTCGCTTACATGATCTCGATTAAGCGGCTCAGTTTATTATTCGCGATTCTGTACGGTTTATTCTGGTTCCGCGAGCAAAACCTGAAAGAGCGCCTGGCCGGCGGCCTGATCATCATCGCCGGCGCCACCTGCATCGCCTTCGCGTAAATGACGGAAGTTCGACATAAGGATTAATAATTTTCACCACGGATTTAGGCAGATTTCCAAAGATTAACACGGATACCTTAATCGAAGATTGACCTTTTTGTCTTAATATGGCGGACTTACCTGTCTGCCCGGCAGTTACCGGATTACAGATTAAAATTAGCGATCCGGCGCCCGGTAATGACTTCCAGACCGGCATCATGGGCTCGCTCGATAAATCCATGATGGGGACGGTGCGAAATAAAGATGAATCCTTTGGCATGCAGGAGCTTGACGGTCTCGTGGACAGCCTGCAATTCGATGTACGATTCACGGGTTATCGGATATGAAAAACATTGAAATACATAGAAATTGCATCCTTTCATCATGGCTATGTCAACCATGGATTCACAATGGACGCCCTCGGGGATATTTTCCCGGGCGAGGCGAACATTCAGGCGTACGTCATCATACTGACTGCGATGAACTCTCAGAAAAACCAATTCTCTCAGCCAGCCGCCGTTAAACAAATAATCGCCATTATCGTTGGGAATATCGATCGTTTTCTGATTTTCACCGGGACCGAAGCGGAAGCGCATATTTTTTTCTTCAGCTTCGTAATTGACGACAAAACGCTGATGGTAGTCTTCAATTTTCCAGTGGCAGGTCTGTTTTTCCTCGCCCATGTTATTCCACTCGTCGCGGTAAGTGTCGATAAAAGGAACGATCCGGTCGAGATTATTGCCGAAGAAGAAAGATAGCGCACTGCGTTTGCCGATTTCCGGATCGAAGCGGATGCCGGATTCCATTGAAATGCCATGCAAGGCGATATATTCATTGACAGTCAGATTAAATTGGAAAGTTTTGAATTCGCCGGTTTTGACATCGATAACGCGGGAATGTTCGGTATCGATCAGGATCACTTCTTTATCGGCCTTTTTAAAAACCTCAGCCGCCAGCAAAGCGTGCTGCCTGGAACCGCCGGTGACATTCATAACGATTTCGTGCTCGGGATAATCTTTGATGACTTTTTCGCACTGGTTGATGAAGTCAGGAATGTCATCGTCGTGAATATCGCGACTTTCAAAGGTGGCTGTAATCTGCCCTTTCAAAGCCGATTCGATGGCAGTCACCACTCTTTTCTGATAGGGTGGCCGTAACCAGACGATCGCATTCGGCTTCTTCAGGATTGCACTTAAATAGCCCAGAATCGGCAACTCATTTACCAGACATACTTCCAACAGCGCCATTTTTCACTCCAATTTTACCGTTTTAAAGTATCCGTTAAAAAATTCCCTTTTGAATTTAATAATTTATTTCACTTTTTCAATAAGTGATTTTTAAACCGGAAAACGGATATGATATTGAAGATAAAAAGGCCGGGAGGGATTTAATTAAAAGTTAAATCGCTTTCCCCGATAAGCATTTCGGCCAGAATTTCCCGGACACACGACTGCGGTTTGGATTGGCTGCCGGCCTGCCGGTAATGAAATTCCTTCCCGGCGTAATTGCGCATGACCACTTCTTCATCGGTGATGGATTTTACGTACTCCGGCAGAAGCGGAATTTTGCCACCGCCGCCGGGTGCATCAATCACGAAATGCGGTACGGCCAGGCCGGAAGTCCAGCCGCGCAGAGCCTTGATGATCTCAAGCCCTTTTTCGACGCGGGTACGAAAGTGCTCCGTCCCGAAGACCATGTCCGCCTGATAAATATAATACGGCCTGACGCGGGCCTGAAGCAGTTTTTGCATCAGTCTTTTCATCACCTCGGGATTGTCGTTAACGCCCTTGAGCAGAACCGTTTGATTACCGAGCGGAATACCGGCGTCAGCCAAACGACCGAGGGCTTTAACGGCTTCCGGAGTCAATTCGTCAGGATGATTAAAATGGACATTGATATATAATGGATGATATTTCTTCAGCACCCGCACCAATTTGGTGGTAACGCGCTGAGGCAGGAAGCAGGGCACGCGCGAGCCGATGCGCAGAATCTGGATGTGCGGAATTTTACGCAGACTGGACAGAATATTCTCGATCTGTTTGTCACTTAGCATTAACGGATCGCCGCCGGAAATGATGACGTCCCTGATTTCGGGATGGTCGGCGATATATTTGATGCCCTGTTGAATGAATTTTAAATTGATTTTTTTAGGATTGCCGACTTTCCGTTTGCGGGTGCAAAAGCGGCAATAGGATGCACAATCCGGCGATACTAAAAACAGACAGCGGTCGGGGTAGCGATGTACGATGCTGGGCACCGGAGAGTCTTTTTCTTCACTGAGCGGATCGGATTCCAGGTCGCAATCTTTCAATTCGGCCTGATCGGGAATGACCTGCTTATAAATCGGATCGCCCTTCTTTTTAATCAACGACAGGTAATAGGGATTGACCTTGATCCGGAAAACCTTATCCAGACCGGCCAATTCTTCTTTTGGCAAATCCAGGGCTTTGGATATCTGATCGACTGTCGTCAGACTTTTTTGCATCAATTTGCGCCATTTTTCCATGAGCTATTTATTCTCCTGAATATTAAAATATTTCACAAAAATCACCCGGTCATCGCCCGGCCGGTAAAAATCCCTGATTTGGGCTGCCACCGTATAACCGTTCTTTAAATAAAAATTTCGGGTCGGCAAATATTTCTCCTGAGAAGAAGTTTCAATAATGATTAAATGACCGTGCCGGATCCGGACAGCTGCCTCGACGTGGTTCAGCAGATCGCGGCCAATGCCCTGCCCTTGTACTTCCGGTGAAACTGCGATCCAGTAGAGGTCGTAGGTTCCTTCCGTGGCAGGTGTCGGACCGTAACAAACGTAGCCGCTAACCTGACCGCCCTCTTGTTCGGCTACCCAGATCAGATAATCCGTCTGATCTGGTTTGGTCAGTACGATGTCAATCAATTCCATGGCAACATCGATCTCGGCCGGTGTAAACATGGCGGTTGTAGTCAGTATTTGCAGAATGACCGGTCGGTCGTCTGCGTGTAGTTCACGAATAATGTTCATTTCTCTGCCTGCTGAGTGCTTGTTTTACCAGATAATCGACAAAATTACCATAACTCATTCCACCGGCTTTCAGAGCGCGCACAAAACCGGCATCCGGTGAAATATCCGGGTTGGGATTGTACTCCAGAACAAAAAGATTACCGGTCGCATCCATGCGAATATCGACCCGGCCGTAATCCCGTCCATGTAAAATGTGGTAAACCCGCAGGCTTAGATCGGCCAATTGCTGACCGAGTTCGGGAGTGACCGAGGCCGGGCAAACCGGCGGCGTCATCCGGTACATAGGATGATCGCTCAGCCACTTAGCCTCGTAGCTGGTTATCGGGAAAAAGCCGTCGCCGACTTGTTCGAAACTGATCTCGGATGGTGGTAAAACCTGCGGTAGATCGTTACCCAGAATGCTGATATTGAATTCGCGGCCGGAAATAAATTTTTCAACGAGGATCGGCTGACGATATTTTTCAAGCAAGGCGTTCACCGTTGCCTGTAATTTTTCAAAATTCTCAATGAACGAGTTTTGCGTAATGCCGACACTGCCGTCTTCGCGGGACGGTTTGGCGATCAACGGATAGTCCAGGTTACATTCGGTCGGATTATCCTCATATACGCAGAAATCCGGTGTCGGAATTCCATTGGCTTTGAACAAGTTTTTGGATAAGATTTTATTCTGCGCCAGGCCGAGAGTCAAGGGCGAATTGCCGGTGTAAGGCAGATCCAGCATTTCCCAGAATCCGGCTACATTCATCTCCTGATTCGTATGACTTTTCAAGCCCTCGCACAGATTGAAAATGACATTCGGCCGGAATATTTTCACGGCGGCAAAGGCCTCTTCCAGATCGAATACCGGCAGTAATTCCGCCGTGTAATTATTTTCAGAGCAAAGCGCCTCGTAAACGGCAACGGCTTCGCCTTTCACGGCGGCTTCCGAAATAGTATCCTGATCGGTATTTGAAGTTGAGGTTTTCAAATCGTTGAAGACCACCTGAACCTTGATCTTCTGTTGGGCGGGTGACATTATGATAAACCGTATCTCCGGGCGGCGACTTGAACGACTTTATTCAGCATTCCGGCATAATTATACCCGGCTGTACGGGCGGCTTTCGGAAAGCAGGAGTTATCCTCCGGATTGGGCAAAATGCCCGGTAACGGATTGAGTTCCAGAATGTGCGGCAATCGGTTCTCGTCCAATCGGACGTCGAGCCGGCACCAGTCCCGGATATGTAAAACCCGGCAGGCATTGCGCACAATCGTTTCGATTTGTTCATGTAAATTGTTATCGATCGGGGCCGGGCAGGTAAAAATGTTGAGCGGTTTTTCGGGGCGATCCCAAATCCATTTTGCCTCATAGGAATAAATAGGTTGCGATCCAGCCGGAAGCTGCGAATAATCCATGGCGATAATCGGCAGGATTTCCATTTCGGCCCCATTGCCCAGAATGGCTACGGTAAATTCCTGACCCGGGAGAAATTGTTCAACGATAACCGGCTCATTATTGTATTTCTGAAAACAGTTGGCGATGACCGTCCGGGCTTGTTCGATTGTATAAACGACCGAATTGTCGAAAATGCCTTTACTGCTGCCTTCGGCTAACGGTTTGACGATTGCCGGAAATCCGAAATCCAAGGGCAATCCATCTCCCTGCGGATAGATAACCTGGAAATAGGCATTTGGTATGCGATAATAGCTTAGAATCTCTTTACAACGCGCCTTATTGAGACAGATCGCCAGGGTCAGAGGATCTGATCCGGTGTAAGGGATTCCAAGACGTTCGCAGATGAGCGGAACATACGATTCCCGCCAATCGCCGAATAATCCTTCCGTGACGTTGAAAACGAGATTGGGACGAGTCCGGCTCAAATTGGCCGCGACTTCATCATCACCTTCAAAACTGATTACTTCGTGATTATTGGATTGGAGGGCAGAAACGATTGCATTAATAGTCCGAGGGTCATCACCCTCGGCGAAAAGGTCGGGAGGGATGTCTTCGTTGTCCGGATCGGCAACGAAGCGCTTACCATACTCCTTTCCCAGGCCATTTTTTGTACTATAAGTTATAGCAATCTTCATTTTTACGGCGTGGAATTTACATATATTTTTTGAATTGCAAGGAAAATATTTTTATTAAAATAAATCTTTTATAAAATGCAAAATAACGCTACGAATTGTAGAGTGAAAAATGTCAACTGCAAAATCTGGTAGGTAGCAATTTTTCCAATTGCTTAGCGCATACGGGCAATTTCGAAAGCTTTCCGAACTACCGGATAATAGTCCGGATTTTTGGCAAAAGTCTCGTAAGAGAAAAAGACTATATTTGTAAAGTTTTGATTCAAAACCAGGAGAGTTTTAGTCATGGCATCGTACTGACTTTGGTTATAAACGCCGATGCCGATCCACATTTGATCGCGTTTTACGGCCGGATTGGTACGTTTCAGAACTCTGGTGAATTGATCGGTGTCGCGTGAATAATTCATCAGTACGGCAAAATTCAGCCAATCCTGCATCAACCAGTATTCCCAATCCTGAAAGAAATATTTACGGGCTTCAACCGGATCTGGTTTAACGGCCGCGCTGAAGAGTATCGCCGGTTTTGTCGCCTTCAGCATTGTGCGGGTATCCCGGATAAATTTCGAGATAGCCTCCCGCCGAAAGTCATCCCACTGTTGGGCCAATGAATCTATCTCGGCCAGTTCCAGACCTTTATAGAACGATTTGTCTGAGATAGTCAACAACAGGGGATCGATTCCGTACTGATTGCGGAACAAGATACGGCCGACCGGATTATAGTCAAAACAATTTTTCGCATAGCGGACATAATCCAGATGAATACCGTCAATCTCATAATTGGTTGCTAGTTCGCGCAGAACATCCAGCAGGTACTGACGGACTTCCGGAAGTAATGGCGACAGATAAATACCTTCGGTGCCGAGATTTGCGAAATCGACGGAATGGCGTTGAATGTCCTTTACACCATTTTCGTCGACCGCACACCAATCCGGATGCTGAAAGAGCAGGTGGTTTTCGTTTTTAGGTTTCTGATCGGCAGACCAGATTAAATAGATATTGAGCCAGGCGTGGACTCTCAGACCGCGGGTATGGGCTTTGGTGAGAGTGTACTCCAGCGGATCCCAGCCATTATTCAGATTTTCGTTTCTGACTACCAAGTCAGAGCGGTAAAAAGCATCGCCGCGACCACGTACCTGAACAAAGATATCCTGGAAATCATTCACGGCCGCGAATTCCACGAACGCATCGATCTTTTCCTTCGAATAAAGTTGATCGCGAACAATCCAAAGGCCGAGGTGCGATTGAGATAAGCCGGCATTGCACAGGCTTAAAATCAGAAGGGCAGTCATCGCGACTGCCCTGAATATTGCTTTAAATTTACCGTTCAAGAAATTTCCAGCGCTTGTTACGCCTTCTCTTCCTCCTTGGCAGGTTTGGCTTTTTTAATGGGCTTCGCTTTTACCGGCGCTTCTTCAGTTTCTTCTTTTTTCTCTTCTTTTTTCTCTTCTTTTTTGGCCTGTGCTTTTTTGGCGGCCCGGGCAGTCGCGGTTTTTTTCTCTTCTTCGGACTGTTTATAGTCGACGAATTCAATCAGTGAGATGGCCGCATTATCGTTATCGCGAAAGCCTAATTTGACAATCCGGGTATAGCCGCCGTTGCGACTGGTATATTGCGGAGCGATATGCTCGAAGAGTTTTTTGACTAAATTGCGATCCTGCATAATCCGATAGGCCAGGCGACGGGTATGGACGGTTCCCTTTTTACCATACGTGATCAGTCGTTCGACGACTTTCCGTAGTTCTTTGGCTTTGGCATCAGTAGTTTTGATTTTGCCATTAATGAGCATCGCCCGCGCTAAACTTCGCAGCAGGGCTTTGCGTTGGTTGGCTGGTCTTCCGAGTTTGGCGACCCGTTTCTGGTGGCGCATATCTGTGGTACTCCTTTACAGATATTCTTCGTTCTCGATGAGGTAGCTTTCGACCTCCATACCGAATTCCAGCCCCATACTTTTTAATTTGGCCATTAATTCGTTCAGAGATTTTCGCCCGAAGTTTTTAAACTTCAACATGTCGGCTTCTTCCCTGGCGACCAGATCGGCGATTGTGCGAATATTATTGGCCTTCAGGCAATTGTACGATCTTACGGATAATTCCATCTCATCGACGCTTTTTCTCAGTAAATTGCGAATTTTGATCACGTCCTCGCTGGGAATGTCACGTTGGTATTCGAGCGGTTTAGACTCGACGCGGGAGAATAATGCAAAGAAATCCCGCAGAATATTGGAGGCGAGATCCAGCGCTTCGTCCGGGGTAATACTGCCGTCGGTCGAGATATCGAGGGTTAATTTCTCGAGAATCTCGCGGGCTGTGCCGGGAATATTATCAACTTTATAGGAGACGTTGATGATCGGCGCATAGATTGAATCGATGAAAATCGTCCCGATCGGGAAATCCGGCAGTTTATTTTTCTCAGCCGGAACCCATCCGGTCCCACGGGCAATTCTGATCTCGATACTGAAATCAGTATTATCGTTCATCGTGCAGATATGCAGATCGGGATTCAGAATCTCGAACTGGGTGATATTCTCACCGATGGCTCCGGCTTTGAATTCACCGGCGCCTTTGAACTGCAGGGTGATTTTATCCGGCTTGGGATCGAATAGTTTCAAGCGAACCTGTTTGAGGTTCAGGATCATTTCGGCCACATCTTCGCGGACCCCTGGAATCGTCGAGAATTCATGCAGAACTCCGTCGATTTTAATTGAGCAGATTGCAGCGCCCGGAATGGACGTCAGCAGTACCCGACGTAAGGCGTTGCCAATAGTGACCCCATAGCCGCGATCAAGCGGTTGCAGGTAATAAATACCGTGCATATCAGTCGAGCTTTCATCTTTTACAACTCTGGCTAATATTTGATCATGAGCAGTCATTGTTTCCCTCATTATTTAGAATAAAGTTCGACAACTAATTGTTCGTTGACATCGACATTCATCTGATCTCTTTCCGGCACTTGAATGAATATACCCTGCATCTTGGCCTTGTCAAGGATCAACCAGGGTAATTCGTGCTCGCCACGGATCCGTTTCATCGAGTCATGGATAGCTTGCATTTTTTTGCTTTTATCTCTGACCTGGATGACATCTCCGGCTTTTAACTGGAAAGAGGGAATATTGACGCCACTGTTGTTTACGATAAAATGTTTGTGGCTGACTAACTCCCGTGCCATACGGCGGGAGGATGCAAAACCGAGCCGATAGACGACATTATCCAATCTTTTTTCCAATATCTTCATCAGGTTAGTACCTGTGACGCCTTTCTGGCTACTGGCGATTTCAAAATAATGACGAAACTGTTTTTCCAGTACGCCGTAAATCCGTTTGATCTTCTGTTTTTCACGTAGCTGGACGCCGTAATTGGATGAACGACGACGGCCGCCGCCGGCCTGACCATGCTGGCCGGGAACGTAGCTCTTGGTTTCAAAGGAGCACTTCATGCCGTTACAGCGCTCACCTTTTAAAAAGAGCTTTTTGCCTTCCCGGCGACATAATTTGCATACTGGACCTGTATATCTTGCCATTTATTATACTCCGATTTAGAAATTACACTCTTCTGCGTTTAGGAGGCCGACAGCCATTATGCGGAATCGGGGTGATGTCTTTGATCGACATAACGTGAAGTCCGGCCAGATTTAAAGCCCGGATCGCGGCTTCCCGGCCGGCGCCCGGTCCCTTAACCCGAATTTCGACTCTCTGTAGTCCCAAATCCATCGCTTCGCGGGCGGCTTTACTGGCGGCCTGTTGCGAAGCATACGGCGTATTTTTCCGTGAACCTTTGAATCCGGCGGTACCGGCGGATGCCCAGGAAATCACGTTGCCGTAGTTATCGGTCAATGATATGATTGTGTTATTGAATGTCGCTTTAATTGTAGCAATGCCTTCCGACTCAACTTTAGTACGTTTCTTTTTCTTTACGGTAGAACGTTTGGGTGGCAAATCAAATACCTCCTATTTTATCCTTTTTTCCCGACTTTTACTTTTTTACGGCTGACGGTCCGACGCGGTCCTTTGCGTCCGCGGGCGTTAGTCTTGGTGCGCTGACCACGAACCGGCATACCCCGGCGATGGCGTATTCCACGGTAACAGCCAACATCCATCAGACGTTTGATATTCATCTGAACTTCGGTCCGCAGAGTTCCCTCGACCTTGTATTCGTTACTGATCACATTGCGGATATCGCGAACCTGTTCTTCGGTTAAAGCTTTTACCCGTAATTCGGGATCAACTCCGGCTTTCTGCAGGATTTCCAAAGCATTGGAACGACCAATTCCATAAAGATATCCCAAAGCTATTTTTACTTTTTTTTCGTTCGGTAAATCTACACCGGCAATTCGAGCCAAATTTTCCTCCTAATCGCTTTTATCCCTGTCTCTGTTTATGTTTCGGATTGGCGCAAATCACCCGCACCACTCCTTTCCGACGGATAATCTTACATTTGTCACAAATCTTTTTTACTGATGATCTTACTTTCATATTCAATCCACTCTATTTATATCGATAGGTTATGCGACCTTTGCTCAGGTCGTACGGAGACAATTCCATCGTGACCTTGTCGCCCGGTAAAATCTTGATAAAGTGCATACGCATCTTCCCGGAAACATGGGCCAGGACTTCATGACCGTTCTCGAGCACTACCCGGAAGGAAGCGTTCGGCAAATTCTCTTTAATCGTTCCGTCAACTTTTATCAGTTTCTCTTTCACCATGTTCCATTTCCTTCCGCGCCTTGCGACAAGATCTGCGGGCCATTCGGACCAATGGCAATCGTGTGTTCAAAATGGGCTGAAGGTTGGCGATCCTCAGTGATCACCGTCCAGCCGTCTCTCAGTAAGCGGACTTCATAAGTTCCAGCCGTAACCATCGGTTCAATCGCCAGGCACATCCCCGGCTTCAGCACCGGACCACGCCCGGCTTCGCCGTAATTGGGGATTTCGGGTGGTTCGTGCAGATCGCGTCCGACGCCATGTCCAACCAGGTTGCGCACCACGCCAAATCCGTGGCTTTCGACATGCGCCTGGATCGCGTGGCCGATGTCGGACAGATGATTACCCGGCTGAGCCTGGGCAATGCCCTTATAGAGCGATTCTTCTGTCACGCGCATCAACCGCAGTTTGTTTTCTTCAACCGCGCCGACCGCGAAGGTCATGGCCGCGTCACCGACGTAACCGTTTTTCTTGACGCCGACGTCGATACTGATAATTTCGCCCTCTTGCAGGATCCGATCCGAAGGTATGCCATGAACGACCTGCTCATCGATGCTCGTACAAATGTTGCCGGGATAACCCCGATAACCCTTGAAGGCTGAGCGTCCGCCCTGGCTCCGGATGAATTCGTCGGCCATATGATCCAACTTGCGGGTGTTTATTCCCGGTCTGATCTCACGGCCCATCAGTTTGAGAGTTTCGCAGACAATCCGACTGCTTTCACGGATTTTCTCAATTTCCTCAATCGTGCGAATGTGCACCATTTCCGCTAATTATCAGCGGCGGCCCCTTAATTTTCCGCTTTTCAAAAAACCATCGTAATGTCTCATCAAAAGATGAGATTCTATCTGTTGTAAAGTATCTAATGCCACACCAACTATGATCAATAAACTGGTGCCGCCGAAAAACGACGCCAGATCATATTGAATATCCATGACTTTCATCAGGATGTAGGGAAATATGGCGATAAATGCCAAGAAGATCGACCCGGGTAAAGTTACCTTCGTCAGAATATTGTCAATAAATTCCGAAGTCTTTTTGCCGGGACGGATACCGGGAATAAATCCACCATATTTTTTCATATTATCGGCGACTTCGATCGGGTTGAAGGCTATCGCCGTATAAAAATAAGTAAAGAAAACTATGAATGTACCGTAGATCAGCCAGTAGACGATCGACTGAATACTAAAGAATCGCATCATTCCCTGAATAAAATCGCTGTTCGGGAAGAAAGTCGCGATCGTGCTCGGAATGAACATGATCGACTGCGCAAAAATGATCGGCATAACGCCGGCCGTATTGACCCGTAAGGGAATGTGAGTCGCCTGTCCGCCGTAGACTTTACGTCCGACGACGCGTTTGGCATACTGCACCGGAATGCGGCGGGTTCCCTGGGTTAGCAGGACTACAAAACCGACGATGATAACCATTAATGCCAACAAGATGACTTCCGTAAAAATCCCCCGGACATCTTCTTTGATCAAGGAAATTTCGCTGACGAACACATTCGGCAGGCGTGCCAGAATTCCGATCATGATGATTAATGACGTACCATTGCCGATACCCCGCTCGGTCATGCGCTCGCCGAGCCACATAATTAAAATCGTGCCGGTGGTCAGTGTCAGGATAGTCATTACTACAAATCCAAATCCGGGATTAGGTACGACCGGTAACATCTGGTTACCGATGCGGGCTGACATCTGCGGGCTCATCAGGAATTGTGTAACGCCAAAGGATTGCAGAGCGGCAATAATGACCGTCCCATAGCGGGTCAGTTGATTAATCTTCTTGCGTCCTTCTTCGCCCTCCTTCTGCAGTTTCTGGAAATACGGAATAACCGCACCGAGCAGCTGGATAATGATCGAGGCACTGATGTAAGGCATGATGCCCAGCGCAAACAATGTTGCTTTGGCGAATGCACCGCCGGAGAACAAATCATACAATCCAAAGAGTGTATTGGCATAATTCCTGATCGCGGCACCCAGCACTTCGCTGTCGATACCGGGAATCGGAATATGCGCTCCGATTCTGAAAACCGTTAAAAGCGCGATCGTGTAGAAAATGCGTTTTCTTAATTCAGGAATCTTGAATATACTCTGGAATTGTTGTTTCATAGAAGTTCAGCCTTTCCTCCGGATGCGATTAACTTCTCCTTAGCCAGTTCACTGAAAGCGTGCGCAGTAACCTTGATGGCGGTGGTAACTTCACCACGGCCGAGGATTTTTACTGGTTTCTTCAGCGACTTGATCAAACCATTTTTCCGCAGGACTTCCGGATTGACTTCGGCGACCTGCAGGCGGGCAATACGGTCAAGATTAACGACCTGAAATTCTTCTTTAAAAATGTTGGTAAAGCCCCGCTTGGGCAAATGGCGGTAAAGCGGCATCTGGCCGCCTTCAAAATAGGCGCGGAATTTCATTCCGCCCCGGGAGCCCGAACCTTTATTGCCGCGGCCGGATGTGCCGCCGGTGCCGGAAGCGTTGCCACGACCAACCCGTTTTCTGTTTTTTGTTGAACCGCACGCCGGTTTAAGTGTGTCTAAATACATAACTTATTCCTTGACCTCTTCGACTTTGAGCAAATGCGGAATCGCATTGATCATTCCGCGAATCGCGGGATTGTCCGGTAATGTAACTGTCTGATTCATCTTCGTAATTCCCAGAGCGATCAGCGTCCGCTTGGTTTTCGCGCGGTAATCTATGCCGCTCCTGATCTGGGTAATTTTCAGCATTTGGGGTGTATTTTTCTTTGTCATGAACCAAATATCTCCTGAAGCGTCTTTTCGCGTCTGTGCGCCACAGTGTACGGATCTTTCAGTTTCGACAGGGCAACCATCGTGGCTTTCACCACATTATGAGAATTGTTCGAACCCAGTGATTTGGACAAGATATCGCGTACGCCGAGGCCTTCCATAATAGCCCGGATTGCGCCGCCGGCGATTACACCGGTTCCGGGAGTGGCGGGCCGTAAGATTACTTTCGCGGCGCCGTATTTGGCATGCACTTCATGCGGGATGGTGCCGTTGATAATCGGGACTTTAACCAAGTTTTTCTTGGCGTTTTCTTTTCCTTTGGAAACCGCCGAGGTGACTTCCAGGGCTTTGCCCAAACCGATGCCCACATGACCTTTGCCGTCGCCGATTGCCACTAAGGCATTAAAGCGGAATCTCCTGCCGCCGGTAACCACTTTGGCGACCCGGTTAATTTTTATAACTTTCTCTTCCAGTAATTCGAGTTGAGTTGGATCGATTGTCTTTCTCAAGTTGCCGTTCCTCCGCTGTTAGAATTCTAATCCGGCTTTGCGAGCCGCTTCCGCCAAGGCTTTTACCCGGCCGTGATATTGATATCCGCCGCGGTCAAAAACCACTTTTGAAATCCCTTTGGCGAGCGCTTTCTCCGCCAGACATTTGCCTACCAAAGCACTTTTCGCGGACTTCTTGGTATCGCTTTTAATTTGTTCCCGCACTTCGGGTGTTAAATCCGACACGGCCAGCAGCGACTTGCTGACACTGTCATCAATGACCTGAGCATAGATATGGGTCAGGCTCCGGAAGACGGCCACGCGCGGGCGTTCGGTCGTCCCCTTAATTTTCCGTCTACTCCGTTTTTGCCGGCGTTCACGGGTAAATACTTTTATATTTTTTACTTTGCTCATTTTCAGAACCTCTATTTCACGCCGACTTTTTTACCGGCTTTTCTGCGAATATGCTCACCCAGATAGTGAATGCCTTTACCTTTGTAAGGCTCGGGGGGTTTTATCGATCTGATCTTAGCCGCGATTTGTCCGACTTTTTGTTTATCAATACCCTTGACAAGAATGTTCAGGTTCTTGGGAATTTCAAAAGTCACTCCATCGGGCGGGGTGATCAGTACCGGATGGGAAAGACCAACACTGATCTGCAGTGATTTGCCCTTTAATTCGGCCGAATAACCGACGCCTTCGATTTCCAGCGCCCGGCTGAATCCTTGTGAGACACCTTCGATCATATTGGCAATCAGCATACGGGTCAGGCCGTGCAGAGCACGGTGATTCCGCTCGTCACTCGGGCGGGTGACGACAATCTGATTGTCAGCCATCTGAACGTCCATATCGGCCGGGTATGTCCAGTTCAATTCGCCTTTGGGTCCTTTGACTTTAATGGCTTGCGCCTGGATCGTAATATTGACGCCCTTTGGAATTACTATAGGTTTTTTACCGATTCGTGACACTCTGCACTCCTCCAATAAACTCATTACCAGACATAACACAGGACCTCGCCGCCCACGCTGTATTTGCGGGCGACTTTATCGGTCAGAACTCCCATCGGAGTGGAAATAATAGCTATTCCCATTCCGCCTACTACCCGCGGGATGCTGTCGGACGCGGTATAAACGCGCCGGCCGGGTTTGCTGATTCTTTGCAGGCCTTCGATCATTGGTTCGCCTGTTTTCGAATAGCGCAGGTAGATTCGGATGAGTCCCTGTTTGCCGTCTTTAATTAAAACAAAATCTTTGATAAAATTTTCGTGCTTCAGTATTAGTGAAACTTTCTTCTTTAAGTTCGATGCAGGAATATCAACCCAGCGATGATTCGCGGACTGGGCATTTCGGATACGGGTTAAATAATCTGCAATCGGATCTGTTACCGCCATATCATTCTACTCCTGTGTTACCAACTTGCCTTAGTGATACCCGGGATCTCGCCCTTCAAGGCTAATTCCCGAAAACATAATCTGCAAAGACCAAATTTACGATAATAGCCGCGCGGACGACCGCAAACCGAACAGCGGCGGACCAGGCGGGTTGAGAATTTGGGAGTTCTCTTGGCTTTCGCGATAAGTGATTTTTTTGCCATATCAGTTTATCTCCATTGCGGGCTTAGTCGCTCCGTCAGAAGCCTGGTCCTTGACCGGGCGTTTTTTAAACGGAAAGCCAAAAAGCGACAGTAGTTCATAGGCTTCGGCATCCGTCTTCGCAGTGGTCGTAAATGTAATGTTCATTCCCCGAATCCGATCAACCTTGTCATAATCGATTTCGGTGAATATGATCTGTTCCTTCAAACCCATCGAATAATTACCGCGACCGTCGAACGATTTATCGGAAAGACCCGAAAAATCGCGCACACGCGGCAGGGCAGTCGAAACCAGACGATCCAAAAACTCGTACATCCGGAAACGGCGCAGGGTTACTGCACAACCGACCGGATCACCAGTTTTGATCTTGAAATTGGAAATTGCGCGCTTGGCCTTAGTGACCATCGGCTGTTGCCCGGCGATAATGCGGACGTCTTCCACCGCTTTTTTCAGACTGGCCGGGTCATCTTTGGTTTTGCCAACCCCCAGATTGATGCTTATTTTGACCAATTTCGGTACTTG
>Ga0074199_1000660_pt1 | contig 46061 bp, 41 predicted proteins | sample EPASupsiteSAE347_FD_64528 | JGI IMG/M metagenome (GOLD analysis project Ga0074199, IMG submission 64528) | Bioremediated contaminated groundwater from EPA Superfund site, New Mexico - Sample SAE3-47 | ecosystem: Environmental > Aquatic > Deep subsurface > Groundwater > Contaminated ... | reverse complement strand
GCGGCGGGTATCTGCGACGGTCTGGGCTACGGCACCAATACCCGCGCCGCCCTCATCACCCGAGGGCTGGCCGAGATCACCCGGCTGGGGGTGGCCATGGGCGCCAAGCCCCTCACCTTTTCCGGGTTGGCGGGCATGGGCGATCTGGTTCTTACCTGCACCGGAGATCTGAGCCGGAACCGCCAGGTTGGTCTCAAGCTCGGCCAGGGAAAAACCTTGCAGCAGATCCTCGCCGAGATGGAGATGGTGGCCGAGGGGGTGAAAACCACCCGTTCCGCCATGGCCCTGGCCAAAAAAATCGGGGTGGAGATGCCCATTTTGGAGCAGGTGTATGCCATGATCTACGAGGACAAGCCGTGCGGCGAGGCGGTTCAGGCCCTGCTTGGCCGGGATTCGAAAGAGGAGATGGCGGAGGTGTGATGTATCTGCGTCGGAATTTTTTACCAATGAAACCTGCTGCCCAGCATTATCCGATGAGAAAATTGCAGAGTGCAAAAAAGTCCCCTCTCCCCTTGCGGGAGAGGGATAGGGTGAGGGGGAAGGTATTTGCGGTAAGGTTGTCGGCGAGTTCACCCACCCCCCAGCCCCCTCCCGTCAAGGGAGGGGGAGCTTCATGATTGCCGCCTCGCAACAATGCCACCCGACCGGATCGTATGTGGCCATTTTTTCTTCTATCCACTACGTGCTCAAGGCGGAGCAGTTGCTGAAAGCAGGCCACATCCCCCTGGATGTTGTGCCGGTGCCCCGTGAGATCAGCGGGGATTGCGGCATGGCCATCACCTTTGCCCCGCCGCAACTGGCAGCGGTGCTGGGTATTTTGAATGCAGCCGGGATCGATATTGCCCGGATTTTTTGCAGGGAAGCGGAAGGGGTTTTTCGCGAGATACCGTGGAAGGTGGATTCGTAGTAATTTTGAATGTGCTTTAAAGCGGTGCTTCGACAGGCTCAGCATGAACGGATGTTGTCTTAAGAATATCGATATTCCGTTCGTGCTGAGCCTGTCGAAGCACTGTTGTTTCATTACCCAAATGGAAGGAACAATGACCAAACTCAAACTGACCAGCACCGTCAAAGCCGCCGGTTGAGCCGCCAAGCTGAGTCCGGGGGACCTGGACCAGATATTGTGCGGCCTTGACCTGCCCACCGACCCGAACCTGATCGCGGGCGCGGCAACGGGCGAGGATGCCGGGGTGTACCGTCTCAACGACGACACCGCCCTCATCCAGACGGTGGATTTTTTCACCCCCATTGTCGACGATCCCTACCAGTTCGGGCAGGTGGCGGCGGCCAATGCGCTTTCCGACGTCTACGCCATGGGCGGCAAACCGCTTCTGGCCATGAACCTGGTGGCCTTTCCCATCAAGGAAATGGACAGGTCCGTCTTGCAGGAGATCCTGCGTGGCGGGCTGGACAAGATCAAGGAGGCCGGGGCCTTGCTGGTGGGCGGGCATTCCATCGAAGATGCCGAATTGAAATACGGGCTCTCCGTAACAGGGGTGGTCCATCCCAACCGGGTGATCCTCAATGCCGGAGCGCAGGTGGGCGACCTGCTGCTCCTCACCAAGCCCCTGGGAACGGGCATCCTCTCCACCGCCCTCAAGGGCGGCGTGGCCGCACGGGGCACCGAGGCCATGATCACCCGGGTTATGGCCACCCTGAACCGGGAGGCGGCCCAGCTCATGCAGACCGTAGGCGCCCATGCCTGCACCGACATCACCGGTTTCGGGTTGGTGGGGCATCTCCATGAAATGGCCCTTGCCTCGGGGGTTGCCATCCGCATCGACTCGCGGGCCGTGCCGGTATTGCCCGAGACCCTGCACCATGCCTCCATGGGCATCATCCCGGAAGGCGCCCACAAGAACAAGGCTTTCTATGCCCCGCACATGAAAAGTTCCCTTGAGGAGCTGGACCCCATGGAGATGGTCCTTTGCGACCCGCAAACCTCGGGCGGTCTGCTCATTGCCGCCTCCCCCGAGGGGATCAACTCCATTGCCGAGCGGCTGGGCAAACGGGATTATCCCCTGGATTTCGGCATCATCGGCGAGGTGGTGGCAGGCAAACCCGGAACCATTGAAATCATTTGATGGACAGGGTATAGCATCCGGTATGCTCACATTTTTTCTGGATTACAGCCACAGGGAAAAAGAGTGCCGCGGGCCGGTTACGGACGAGCTGCTCCGGCTGGTGCTTGATTCCGGATATTCCAGTAATATCACGGCGTTTATTCTGGCTGTTGCCTTGAGCATCATGGTGCGGCCGGTGATCGCCCCCCAGGTTTTGCAGGGCTGGCTGGCCGGCATGACCGCGCTTTTTCTCATCAAGCTTGGCGCCATCTTCTGTTACCACAGAAAAAAGAAATACAGCAAGCCCAGAACCTTGACCAGCGTGCGGGTCTATATCTTCATGGTCTTCCTCACCGGCATCATGTGGGGGTTGGGCGTGGTTTTGTTTTTCAAGCCTGACGCCATCATGGAACAGATGGGGGTTGTCTTTATTGCCGCCGGGCTCACCGCCGGCGCCATCCCCATCCTCTCCCCCCTGCGCAAGCTCTATTATGTTTACATTCTCTGCCCCTTGTTGCCCTTTGTCTGGCTGCTGCTGCAGTTTGGCGGCCAGTATTATACCGTCATGGCCAGCATCGTCGTTTTGTACACCCTGATGCTCATCAACTCGGCAACCCGCGTGCAGGAATCCCTGGTTTCCGCCCTTGAGATGCGCTTTGCCAACGATGCCCTGGTGGCAAACCTCCGGCAGGCCAGCGAGGAAAGCGAGGCCCTCAACCTGGAGCTGATTACCGAGAACGAACGGCGCAAGGCCACGGAAGACGAGCTGATTCAGGCCCGCGACGCAGCCGAGGCAGCGAGCCGGGCCAAGGATGAGTTTCTCGCCAACATGAGCCATGAGATCAGGACGCCCATGAACGGCATCCTCGGCACCCTCCAGCTTTTGCAGGACACCAAGATGGATGGCGTCCAAACCGACTATGTGAAAACCGCCTATTCCTCGGCCGAGGCGTTGCTGTCCATCCTGAACGATATCCTCGATTTTTCCAAGATTGCCGCCCGCAAGCTGCTGCTGGAGGATATTCCCTTCAACCTGCGCACACTGGTGGGAGAGCTGGTGACCCTGCTTTCCAGCCAGGCCCAGGCCAACAATCTTGCCTTGATCGCGGAGATCGACCCCCAGTTGCCGGAGATGCTTCTGGGCGACCCGACCCGGATGCGGCAGGTGTTGACCAATTTCATGACCAACGCCATCAAGTTCACCCATGAGGGCGAGGTGCGGGTGCGGGTGCTGTGTTTGTCCGCCTTCGCTTCCCGGGTGATGCTGCGGCTTGAGGTCCGTGATACCGGCATCGGCATCCCCGAGGAAAAGCAGAAGGATCTCTTCCTGAGCTTTACCCAGGGTGACGGCTCCACCACCAGGAAGTACGGCGGCACCGGTCTGGGTCTGGCCATTGTCCGTCAGCTTGTCCTTATGATGGGCGGGAAGATCGGGCTGGAGAGCGAGCCGGGACGGGGTTCCACCTTCTGGTGCGAGCTGGATTTTCCCGTGGCGGCCCTGACCGCGGAAAGCGAGGAGCGGAAAGAGGCGGAAACCCAGGCGGAAGGCGCTCTACAGGGCCATGTTCTGCTGGTGGAGGACAACAAGGTCAATCAGATGGTGGCCAGCAGGATGCTCACCGGTATGGGGGTGACCGTCGATCTTGCCGAGAACGGGGAAAAGGCGCTGGCCGCCCTGGCCCGGAACCGCTACGATCTGGTGCTCATGGATTGCCAGATGCCGGTGCTGGATGGCTACGAAGCCACGCGTGCCTTCCGGAGCCAGGAGCCCCAAGGAGCAAAGCGGCTGCCGATCATCGCCATGACCGCCCATGCCATGGAGGGAGACCGGCGGAAATGTCTGGAGGCGGGCATGGACGACTATCTTGCCAAGCCGGTGAAAAAAGAGCTTTTGCGCAAGCTTCTGGGGCAATGGCTTCCCGTTGCTTCCGCGTAACTTGTTGTCATTATGTGTAAAATCGTGAAAAAGCTTGAGTATTTACCCCAATCCGTGCTATAGACAGGGGACGGAACCGGTTGTTTGCCCGTTTTACGAGGCGTCGGCTCCGTGTGACAGTACCTGAAGATGTGTGATGAGGGACCGCGCACCGGTCCCTTAATTTTTTTGCGCATCTCCGGATGGGCCAATTGTTGGCCGTTGCGCTATCCGCCAATTCTGTGCGTTGGGTTTTTTGATAGCGGTTGTTATGCATGCACATGAGGGAGGATGTATCAATGAATATGTATATCGGCAATCTTGCTTTTGGGGTCACCGAAGAAGAGCTGAAAGAGCTTTTTTCTCAATACGGCGAAGTCGCCAGCATCAGTCTGGTCAAGGACCGGTTTTCCGGGCAGTCCAAGGGTTTTGGCTTTATCGAGATGCCCAGCAACTCCGAGGCGGACAAGGCGATCAAGGCCCTGAACAAGATGCCGCTCAAGGGCCGCGACCTCAAGGTGAACCAGGCCGAGGTGAAGAAAAAAGACAAGAAACGCCGCCGTCCCAGCTATTGATCCGGGAACGGATTTTCGGCAAGGCGAGTATTCCCAAGGCAGGTTGGCCCAAATGGACCAACCTGCCTTTTTTTGTAGGCAACAGGCGCGGGGTTTTTCCGGGTAACGACCCGGACGACATTGAAGAGAGACGGCGCAAGGAGAGCGATGGATAACCGGATAGAAGCCCTGCTGGAGGCAATGAAGAAGCTGGAACAGGAGCTTCTTGAGGAGTTTGAAAAGAAGGAGGCGGAGTTTTACTACCGCGTGGTCGGCCGCAAGGTCCGTTTCGAGGCGGAGGTGAGAAAACAGCACCGGGCCCTGATGCAGCGGTTGTCCCGTTATCTGGCCGAGGCGCCCCTGCTCAACATCCTCACCGCGCCGTTCATCTGGTTCATCCTGATCCCGGCCCTGTTTCTTGATCTGTCGGTCACGGTTTTTCAGGCCGTCTGTTTCCGGGCCTACGGCATCCCCAGGGTGAAGCGGCGGCGTTACATCGTCGTCGACCACCAATCCCTGGCCTATCTGAACTTCATCGAGAAGCTCAACTGCATGTATTGCGGTTATTTTAACGGGTTGATTGCCTATGTCCGGGAGATTGCCGGACGCACCGAACAGTACTGGTGTCCGATCAAGCATGCCCGGCTCCAGGCCTCCCTGCACAGCCGTTATGGAAAATTCCTGGAGTATGGCGACGCCGAGGGGTACCGGAGCCGTCTGGAGGAGATCCGCCGTGATTTCAGCGACTTGGAGGACAAGGATTAGCATGGGCGCGGTGAGTTGGGCGGTTGTATATCTGGCGGCCCTGATCTGGTCCGCCATCGAGCCAAAAGATTTCTACACCTGGTTTCTGGAGGTGCTGCCCGCCCTGATCGGGGGTGGGGTGCTTGTTGCCACCCGCCGCCGGTTTCCCCTGACTCCCCTTGTTTATATCCTTATCCTGATCCATTGCCTGATTCTGATGCAGGGCGGCCATTACACCTATGCCGAGGAGCCGTTTTTCAACTGGCTCAAGGAGGTGTTCGGCTGGCCGCGCAACAACTACGACAAGGTGGGCCATTTCGCCCAGGGCTTTATCCCCGCCATGGTGACCAGGGAGATCCTGCTTCGCAAGGGTGTGGTCAGCGGGCGGGGTTGGCTCAATTTTTTGGTGATTTGCGTCTGTTTGGCGTTCAGCGCCTTTTACGAATTGCTGGAGTGGGGGGTGGCGGTGCTTTCCGGCACGGGGGCCGATGCCTTTCTCGCCACCCAGGGCTATATCTGGGATACCCAGTCGGACATGGGGCTTGCCCTGTTGGGTGCGATCCTGGCCCTGCTTGTGCTGGTAAAAACACATGACCGGCAACTGGCAGGGTTGCGGAGCCAAGGTTGAACGGGATCAAAAAACCCGGGGCGGTCAGAAAGAGATCTCGCTCCACTCCCTGCCCTGCGCGTCGGCAACCTCCCGGTTGTTGAGTTTTCCCCGGTGTATATTCACCCCCCGCAATAGGGCGCGGTCTTCCCGCATGGCGCTGTCCAGCCCTTTGTTGGCCATGGCCAGACAGTAAGGCAGGGTGGCGTTGGTCAGGGCAAAGGTGGAGGTGCGCGGCACCGCGCCCGGCATGTTGGCCACGCAGTAGTGGATGATGGAGTCCACCGTGTAGACCGGATCGGAATGGTAGGTGGGGCGCGAGGTTTCGGCGCAGCCGCCCTGGTCGATGGCCACATCGACGATGACCGAGCCCGGCCGCATCAGACCGAGCATCTTCCGGCTGATCAGTTTTGGCGCGCATGCGCCCACCACCAGCACCGCGCCCACCACCAGATCGGCTTTTGCAAGCTCTTCCTCGATGGCCTGTTGGCTGCTGGCCAGGGTTGTGACCCGGCCCCGGAACAGGCTATCGAGTTCCGCGAGCTTGGGCAGATTGCGGCCCAGCATGGAAACCTCCGCGCCAAGCCCAACCGCCATCTGCGCGGCATTGACCCCTACGGTGCCGCTCCCCAGGATGGTGACATGCCCCGGCGCCACGCCGGGCACCCCGGCCAGCAGCACCCCGCGCCCGCCCGCCTCCTTTTCCAGAAAATGGGCGCCTGCCTGGATGGCCATCCTTCCCGCCACCTGGCTCATGGGCGCAAGGAGCGGAAGTGCGCCGTTGTCGAGCCGCACGGTTTCGTAGGCCACCCCGGTCACCCGGGCATCGAGCAGCACCTGGGTCAGCTCCGGCAGCGGGGCCAGATGCAGGTAGGTGTAGAGGATCAGGCCGGGCTTGAGCAATGGATATTCCGGCCGCAGCGGCTCCTTGACCTTCATGACCAGATCGGCCTGTGCCCAGACCTCGGCCGCCGAAGGCGTCAGTCCGGCTCCGGCCGCGCGGTACTGTTCATCCGCGATGCCGCTGCCCAATCCGGCGCCCTGCTCGATCAGCACCGTGTGTCCTGCCTGCACCAGCCCCTTGACCCCGGACGGCACGATCCCCACCCGGAACTCCTTTTCCTTGATCTCCTTGGGCACACCGATGATCATCGTTTGTTCTCCTTATTCCACCACCATTACGGCGCAGTGTTTGGCATGGTGCAGGATCTTGCTGGAGGTGGAGCCAAAGACAAACTCCTCGCTATGGGAGATGCCCCGGCGGCCCACCACCACAATGCAGCAGCGGAGCTTTTCCTGCTCCTCCAGGATGGCGTCGCCGATGGAGGTGCAGGGCCGGATGGAGAGGCGGGTCTCGATCCGGCCATCCTGAAAGCCGGCGTCAATGAGGATTTCCTTGTACCCGGCCAGGGTGTTGCGCATGGCAGCCTCTTTTTCCGCAAGCCATTGCCGGCGCTCCACCTCGGTGGGGAAGAAATCCCCGGAAGGCTCGGGGATGATGGAGAGCAGGGTGACAAAGACATTCTGGGAATCACTGAAAAAGTCAGCCAGAAACATCACCGTCCGCCTGGAATTGTCGGATTCGTCCACCGCCGCCAGCAGGTGGCGTTCCGTGTCCCTGCGGCGCAAATCGCCAAAGTCGTGTTCGCTCATGCCTGCCTCCCTGTGAGCGAAACCATGTCCGCCCGCGCCCTGGTCAAGTCATCCAGCATCTGAGCGGTGGTTTCGTAAAAGATGTTCGCGCCGAAGGAAAAATGCAGCAGAACCCGGTTCAAGGAGTCCGGGATGTAGGGATAAATCTTCTGGAGGTTTGCCACCCGGTTTTTGTAGGCGATGCTCAGATCCTCGCCCCAGAGGGTATCGAAGAGTTCCCGCTGGTTGTGGTAGAGATCCCCCACCAGCACATCGCCGCGGCCGGCCAGAAAGATGAGGATGTTGCCCAGCCCCTGCAGGTCGAAGCCGAACATGGATTCGCTCTGCTCATAGTTGTAGTCGAAATCGATCCAGCGGTTTGCCTGGGTCTCGTCGTCCCAGATGATGTGGTCGCGCCGGATGTCGCCGTGCTTTTCGCCGTGGTCGTGCAGAAATTGGATGGCCAGGACCAGATCGAGGTATTGATCGAGCACTTTGGGAAAGTAGTTGTGGAAGTAGTCGTGATGGCCGGTGCCGTAGCCAGCCACAACATCGTCGAAACGCGGGCCGCGAATGAACTCCAGGATCCGCACGTTGTTGCCCGCCGCGTCCAGAACCCAGTGGCCGTGCATGAAATTTTTGTGGTCCGCCACCAGATCGAGAACCCGCGCCTCCTTTTTCGGGCTGCGGAAGCAGGTGATCTTCACCGCGCCCACCGTGGCCTCGAACTGTTCGTGGAAGACCAGTTTGAGGATCTTGGTGGCGCCGGTGTTCAGGTCGATGGCCCTGCGGACCCAGTATTTTGGTTCATCGTCGATGCCGAAGCGGCCTTCCTTTTCATAGCGCTTGACCCAATAGGGAACACCGCCGAGCACCACCACATCGTTGTACTCCACCCGGAAGAAATCGCTGGTGTCGGTAATGATCTTGAAGCGCGGGGGAACCCGGTCCGGACCGGCATGCCCGGCGATGAGCGCGCGGATTTCCGCTTCTTGCAGGGGGGCGGCAGGGTGGGCCATCAGCATGATCCTCCTGGCTTATGGTAGCATCGAACAGGGGGAAAAAGACAATTTTTTTACGGCCCCCCGGCCCTTGCCACGATCAGCCCTCCTTGGGCAACCGGGCCAGAAAATCCGCCAGCCGGTCCGGATCGCGCAGTTCCTCCTCGTCGGCGATGGGCAGGGAGGGAAAGCGCTCCATGACCAGCCGGACAAAGAGCCCGGGGCTGCATATGCTCTCCCCTGCCCCATGCACCGGTACCCGTTTGCCGCAGGAGGGGGAGCGGGCCTTGAGGACCAGGCCGGAGATCCCCTTGTTTGGGAGCGTGTCCAGCCACTGCAGGCACCAGGCCCGCACGGGTCCGGTCAGGTCGCGGCGGCTGGCAATGGTCATCAGCCGCGGGTTTTCCGGATCTCCCTCAAGCTGCATGGGCTCGCGGGGGATGGTCAGGCCGCATTCCGCCTCGGGGCAGAGCGGGATCAGGGTGACGGATCGGCGCAAGGTCTCCACGAGCAAGGGCTCGTGCCTGTTGCCGCCGTCGTAGCGGGTATTTTTGCCGAAGAGACAGGCGCTGATTCCGATTGTGATTTGGGTGTCCATGGAAGTATTGTAGCATGAATAAAACGAGGAGAACAAACGATGTCGCAGGGTTTCAAGCTTGGTGCCTTTACGATCCACTGGTTGCAGGGCGGGGAGTTCGAGATCGACGGCGGCTCCATGTTCGGCGTGGTGCCCCGGGTGCTCTGGGAAAAGAAATGCGCCTCCACCCCGGACAATCATGTGCGGCTGGCGGATTCGCCCATGCTGGTGCAAACCCCCCAGGGAAACGTGCTCATCGAGACCGGTCTCGGCAACAAGCTGACCAACAAGCAGAAGTCTATCTTCCGGGTGCGCGCCGAATGGGACATTCTGGCCGGCTTGGCCAGGCTGGGCCTCTCCCGCGAATCGATCAGCCATGTCATCCTCACCCACGGCGATTTCGATCATGCCGGAGGGGTGACCATGCTGGGCGAAACAGGCGGGCTGGAGCTGACCTTTCCCGCTGCCATGCACTACATGCAGCGTCAGGAGTGGGAGGATGTCCTGGCCCCGAACAGACGCTCGGCCAGCGCCTACTGGCCGGAGAACTTCACCGGCTTGAGCGAGGGAAAGAACCTGCACCTGATCGATGGCGCGGGCGAGGTGGTGGAGGGCATACGCTTGGCGCGCACCGGCGGCCACACCAGGGGGCATCAGGCGGTCTGGCTCGAATCAGGGGGCGGGATTGCCCTGCATCTGGGCGATCTCCTGCCCATGCCCGCCTACGGCAATCCGCTCTGGATCATGGCCTACGACAATTTCCCCCTCGATTCCATCGCGGCCAAGGAACGGTTTCTGGGCCAGGCGCTTACCAAGGATGCCTGGCTGCTCTTCTATCATGACCCGGAAATATTGGCCTGCAAGCTCGACGGAGATGGCGCGGTGCGGGATTCCTTTCGCGCGCAATGAGCAATCCGCTCAATACGGTGGCCCGGTTTCGGCAAGCAAGGCTTCGCGGCTGGACAGGAAGAGGGCTTGGGCGCGGAGGAGTTCCTCCGCGTTGGCTGGCAAGGGGATCCTTCCCTGCTCTTTTTTGGCGTATTTTTCCGCAAGCAGGCCAAATTGGCGCTCCGGCGCATCGATGAACACGCTGGGCCAGACAATCTCCGTCCCTGGGGCGGGAAGCGGGCTGAAATGATTGAAGCCGCGCAAACGCATCTCGGTAACCACCTGTTCGTGGCGAAGCCACAGGGCTCCGAGGTGGTCCCGCCAGCGGAGGGTTTCCGGATGGCGGGAATACCCCTTTTTCCGTTGGCTGAGAACGGTGTGAATGGCATGGATTTCCCGGTGTTCGCCCAACAGGCTTTGTCTGTTGAGAAATCCGGGGTGAATGTCCCAAACCCGCATGCTGTGCTCCGGTGAGTGTTTTGTGGCTGGTGCTGCTAAATACCGCTTGCCTTTGCGAAAAAAGGCGCATACATTTTGAGCGTTTTTCCTTAGAAAAGAGGGTAACAGAGCGACTCTTTTCATAACAGGGTATCTGGTGCGGGAGTGGCGGGAACATGGCTGAAAAACTGAAGATTCTGATTGCCGAAGACGAAGAGGTAACCCGTCATCTTTTCCAGATCGCCTTCCGGGACGGGGAACAGTTTGAATCCCGGCAGGTCACCAACGGCGAGGAGGCCTTGGTTGCCTACAAGGCTTGGCGCCCGGACATCATCCTGATTGACATCATGATGCCCCACATGAACGGTTTCGAGACCTTGCAGGCCATCCGGCAGACCCTGCACGACACGGCCACCACGGTGATCATGGTCAGCGCGGTCACTGACAAGCAGGACATCGTTGCCTGCGCCAAGCTGGGCATCCAGGGCTATGTGCTCAAGCCCTTTCAGGTAAAAACCCTGGCCGAAACCGTGGTCGGGTATCACCACCAGCACAAGAAAGTTAAAAAAGTCTCCTAGAGCGGCAGGATCTGCACCTCTTCCCGGACGGGGTGGGCGCCTTGTAAAAACAGACCCTTGCGCCCGTCAATGCTGATCGCATCGCCGAAACGGATCTCGCGGCCATTGATCTCGCAGCGCTCTTCCGCCTCGTACACCTTCAGGGCGTTACACCCCACCACACAGGTTTTTTCCAGACGGATGGTGACCACCGCCGCATGGGAGGTCTGACCGCCGCGCGCGGTGAGCAGCCCCTCGGCCATGGCGATTTCCTTGATATCCTCGGGCACGGTGTCCTGCCGGATGAGGATCAGCGGGGTAGCGGGATCTTCCTCCTTGAGCTGCCTGATATTGGCCGCGGTGAACACGGCGCGGCCAGCGAGGGCGCTGCCGGAAACGCCGATGCCGAAGCCGAGCAACGCCTTGTCCAGCGCCTTGCCCTCGGTGAACACCGCGAATTTTTCCCGTTTCTTGATGGTGATCATGTCCCTGGTCTGGAGGAGAAAGAGGTTCTCCTCTTCCGGACCTTCAAAGGTGAACTCGATCTCCTGCGGGTTCCAGCGCTTTTCATAGACCAGCTCCCGGGCAATGCCGAGCAGCCGTTCGTACACCTTGGGGAACCGTCTCTCCAGGCTGTTTTCCTCCGGGCGGCCGTCCAGCTCCGCCTGCTCCACGGAGATGGGCTGGGTGGCGACCAACCCGCTCACTATATCCTCGCCCTGGTCGCCGGTGGCATAATCGCCCCACAGGGCCACCCGGCTCACCTTGCGGTAGGGGTGGGCGGTGAAGAGCACGCCGCTGCCCGATTCCGGCCCCAGATTGCCGTAGACCATGGCCTGGACGATGACCGCCGTGCCCCATGCCTCGGAAACATCCATCAACCCCCGGTATTCCTGGGTTTTTTGCGCATACCATGAGTTGAGCACCAGCTCCACCGCGCCGGTGAGCTGGTCCCAGGGCTCGGCCGGGATACAGATGCCCTTCTCGCGGATCTTTTCCTGGTATTCCAGGGCCAGCTCCCGCATCTGGGATGCGGAAAAATCCTTTTTCACCGCGATGCCGTAACGACCCTTGGCCTCGTTCATCAGGGTCTGGAACACCTCCCGCTCCATGCCCTCGGCCATGGCCCACGACTGGAGAAAGCGCCGGTAATTGTCCCAGGCCAGGTAGTCGATCTGACAAGACGGTGGATACCCCTCGCCCGAAGAGTTGGCAAAGCCCTGGCTAATTTCCTCGTTGAGCCCCACGTTGTGGATGGTGGCCATCATCCCCGGCATGGAGATGGCCGCGCCGCTGCGCACCGAAAGGAGCAGCGGGTTGGCTGGATCGCCGAAGCGCCGGCCGCTCTTTTTTTCCATCTCGGCCAGGGATTTCTTGATCTGACCCATGAACTCTTCCCGTGCCTTGTAAAACCCCTTGACCACCGGCCAGCAGCGGAAGATCTCCGTGGTGATGATAAAGCCGGGGGGCACGGGTTTGTTGTCCGTGGCCAAAACGGTGAGGTTGAACCCCTTGTTGCCCAGCAGGATCAGGTTGTTGGTGTGGTGGTTCTTGAGGTGCAGGCTGCTCACCGCCCGGTCCGGGTTGTAGGTCATCAGCAGGTCGAGATCCTCCTCGCTCAGGATCTCCTTCTGGTGCTCCAGGGTCTGGTAGATGCGGGTGATGAAGTTGTCCAGATGCTGGAGCCCGAAGGTTCCGGCGATGAGATCCCGCATGAAGGTTTCCGAAAGCCTGAGGATGTTGCCGGGCAGGTCTTCCGGCTCCCAGAGCGAGCGGTGTTTGGGCAGCAGGTTGGCCTCGCCGATCTTGGGGATGATGATGGAGAGGTTGTTCTCGTGGATGTTGGTGTAATAGGTGTAGATGATGTCCTTGACCCCCTCGGTGAAGCCCCGGAAGATGTCGAGGTACTGGGTGTAGGAGAACCGCTTGATGTTGAACGAGCTGGTCAACAGCGACATGTAGGTTTCCAGCCGCCGGCTGGTGATGCCGTCGATCTTCAGAGCGCGCAGGTAGAGGCGCAAACATTTGATGATCCGGATGAAGGTGGCCCGGGTGATGAAGGCGAGGTTGACGGTCTCGGGCAGTTTTTCCAGATAGACATTGGCCAGATTTTCCAGCCGGAAGGTGAGGCCGAGGGCGTCGAATTTCTTCTCCCGGTAGCGGCCATAGACCGAGGGGATGTCCACGGCGATGTGGCGTTTGTAGTAGATATCCTCCTTGGCCTCGAATTTCTCCGGGCTCTGGATGGTCTCCTTGAGGCTCTCCAGGGTGTCGAGCAACGCCTCCAGGCACTGGAAGGTGTCGCAGATTTCCAGATCGCCCAGCAGCTGCTCCATCTCCGGAAAGCCGGAGTTTGTGGCCAGATGCAGCTGGTGGCGGATCTCGGCCACACCCAGGTTGTATTTCTGGTGGCAGAGCTGGTACATCTCGATGAGCAGGGTGAAGCGGCGGACCTCTCCGGGTTTAAGGTCCTGCTGAGCGGCGAGCCAGGTGTCACGGCGGTGGTCGTCCCAGGTCAGCAGCTCCTCGATCTTCTTGATGGGAGTGTCGCTCAGCACCCGGAGAATCAGGGCGTGGAGATCGTCGACAAATGGTCCCTGGGTTGTCACCTCCTTGAGCACTTCCTCGGGCAGGTAGGGTGCCAGGGTGGTTTTGTCCAGGGTCTGCCAAAACAAAAAGATCGCCTCGATGAAATCGACGATCAGGTTGCTCGACTCGACATGGCTCTGCTTGCGCAGGAAATGGATGAGCCGGTCCTTGCGGCGGTGCATCTCGTCGAGTTCGGTGGACACATCGCGGAGCTGCCCTTCCGCCCCGATCTCATTGAAGAAAACCGGCATCAACTTGGCGAACTGCTTGGCCAGGTTGTAGATGGGCTCGATGGGGTGGTTCAACAGCTGGGTGATGTCGCGCTGGAAGAGATCGGTGTCCTTGACGCAGGTGCCAGAGAGCTTGAGATTGATGATCAGGGCGGAAAACAGGGTGGAGCACCATTTGGGCTCCTGCATGATCAGGCTGAGCCAGACCCGGATGTTGTCCAGATGGGCCGGGTTGGTGATGGGCTGCCAGTCGTCGTTGAGTCCCTGAAAGTTGGCGTACTGGAAGCCGAAACGCACCGTTTCAAAGAGGAAGGTTTCCACCAAACGGCTGTTGCCGCGATGGAACACCTCGGACCCGAGAACCTGGATGCATTGCAGCGAGGTGTGCGGGTATTTTTTGACGTTGGCCTTGAGGAGCGCCAGGGTGGTGAGCAGGAAGCGCTCGATCTCCTCGAAGGTCTGCTGGCGGATGAGCTGGACCAGGCTGCGGTTGATCTCCCGCAGGGTTTCCTCGTGGATCAGTCCCAACCCCGCCGTGTCCATGATCCGAAAGAGGAAGAGCAGCTTGCGGTTTTCGGCAAAACGGTCCACGGGTAACTCTTCGGTGGCGATCTCCTCCCCGAGGCGGTCCGGCGCCTCTTTGTAGAGCCGGACGATGTCCATGTGGTTGGGCAGGGCAAGCAGTGCTGACAAAGCCCCGGGGGCGGCCGGATCGATCCGGGTGGCGGTGGCCAGATGCTCCTCAAGCCTCTGGTGGGAGATGGCGTTGAACAGCGAGCCGGAGCGCCAGCCCATGCAGAGATTCCCGCATTGCCCGGTAAACCAGGTAAAGGGGTCCTCTTCGCCCAGCCAGTACCGGTAATTGAGGGTCAGGGCCTTTTGCAGGAGCCTGGCCGCGCCGGGCTCACAGGTGCAGCCAGGCGTAGCCAGGCAGAGCTGGTGCAGCCGGGCCAGGATCTTGCCCTGGGGATGGTGCCCCTGAACCAGGAAAAGCAGGATCTCGTCATCCAGGTCGTGGAGCCGGTCAAAACAGCCGGCCAGGGCGTTTTGATACCGGGGCAGGGTGTCGGGCGTGAGCAGGGAGGTCTGCTTGTCCACATAGGCCAGCAGGCACTCCATGGCCGTGGCCAGCAACGGTTCGTTCTTGCGGCCATCCTCCACCGCGCCAAGAAAGATCCCGCAAAAAAGGGTAAACGCCTCCGGTCCCTGCTCGTGCCGGAAATAATGGTCGATATTCTTGAGGACAAAGGAGCGGAGCCGGGGCAGGATCATCTTCCAGTTGCGGAATGGATGGCTGACCTCGTACAGCAGGGTCTCGATGTTCTTGCTTATCCCCTTGTAATTGTTGACGATATCAAGGAGCGGGAGCAGCGAGTCATCGATGGTCACCGAATCCACCGCGGTTTCAAGGAGATTGGCCTTGAGCGCGTCCGATTCCAGTTCCGGCGGGGTGTGTTCGGTGGTCATGGCAATCCTGATTGGCTGCGAAAAGATTACAGCAACGAGGCGGCGAGATGTGAATTATTATAAGCGTGATGCGGGGAGGCGAGGACGGAGCAGGCCGGGCGGCATAGCCATCCCGGCCTGCTCCGAAGAAGCCTGTTATTTCTTTGCGGGCTTTTTGGCAGCAGCGGCTTTCACAGTCTTTGCCGGTGCTTTTTTTGCAGCTGGCTTTGCCGCGGCTTTTTTGGCGGGAGCCTTGGCGGCGGTTTTTGCAACCGGCTTTGCCGAAGCTTTCTTGGCGGGAGCCTTGGCGGCGGTTTTGGCAGCCGGCTTTGCCGCGGCTTTCTTGGCGGGAGCCTTGGCGGCGGTTTTGGCAGCCGGCTTTGCCGCGGCTTTCTTGGCGGGAGCCTTGGCGGTAGTTTTTGCAGCCGGTTTTGCCGCTGCTTTCTTGGCAGGAGCCTTTGCTTTAGCGCTTGCAGCGGTTTTCGGCTTGGCAGCCGGTTTTTTGGCGGCAGCCTTTGCAGCAGGCTTGGCCGCTGCTTTTTTTGCCGGGGCGGGTTTTGCGGTTTTCTTCGGTGCAACTTTTGCGGTAACCTTTGCCATTCTCACTTCCTCCCTTGGTTTGATTCTCTCCTTCGGTTTCGGAATATGTAATTTGCTATGCACCGTAGCATGGGGATTTTCTTGATTTACCAGAACGCGTCCGGTCACGGCCACACTTGGCACAGAGGCAATTGTATTTTTTTGGCTCTATTATCGCATTGTTATCTCTGTTTTATTCCAAGATGTCGAGCATTTTTTCCAAGAAATACAGCGAAAGTCCTTGTTTTTCTCCATGCCATCCATGTTGCGTCGTTGTTCCTGTTTTGAAGCAGGCGGCAAGAGCCTTGTTGCAGTAGGCTCCGCAGGCTTTTATCCAAGGTCTGCTCCCCGCCTTTTATCGGACAGTCCCTACAGCGGCTTCTGGCTCTCCATCATCAAGATCAAATCCAGCACCCGGTTGGAGTAGCCCCATTCGTTGTCGTACCAGGACAACACCTTGACCGAGGTGCCGATCACCTTGGTGGAGAGGGCGTCCACCACGGAGGAGTGCGGGTTGCCCTGGTAGTCGATGGAGACAAGGGGTTCTTCGGAGTAGCCCAGGTAGCGGTTGGCCGCCTCTTTAAGGGCCTGGTTCACCTCCGGCACCGTGGTCGGCCGTTCCACCTCCATGACCGCGTCCACCAGCGAGACGTTGGGGGTGGGCACCCGCACGGCCAGGCCGTCGAACTTGCCTTTCAGTTCGGGGATAACCAGGGAGACCGCGGCCGCGGCCCCGGTTTTGGTGGGGATCATGGAGAGCGCTCCGGCCCGGGCGCGGCGCAGGTCGCTGTGCGGGAAATCGAGGATGCACTGGTCGTTGGTGTAGGAGTGTACCGTGGTCATCAACCCGGTTTTGATGCCGAAGCGGTCGAGGATGACCTTGACCATGGGCGCCAGGCAGTTGGTGGTGCAGGAGGCGTTGGAGATGATGTGGTCTTCCGTGGGGTTGTATTCGTCCTCGTTGACCCCCATGACGATGGTTTTGACCTTGCCCTTGGCCGGGGCGGAGATCACCACCTTCTTGGCGCCGGCCTCAAGGTGCATGGCCGCTTTTTCCCCATCGGTGAAAAGGCCGGTGGATTCGACCACGTACTCGACCCCCAGCGCGCCCCAGGGGATTTCGGCGGGATTGCGGTGATTGAAGATTTTGACCTGGCGGCCGTTGACCACAATGCCGTCCTCGGTGGACGTCACGCTTTTATCGTACACGCCCATGATGGAGTCGTACTTGAGCAGATGGGCCAGGGTGGCGTTGTTGGTCAGGTCGTTGATGGCAACGACCTCGATATCGGCAAAGAGGGGATCTTTGTCAATGGCCCGAAAGATATTGCGGCCGATGCGGCCAAAACCGTTGATGCCTATCCGTATCGCCATGCCAGTCTCCTTGTCTGTGTGTAACTGCCCAGCAGCGCCGCACCTGCTTTGTCATCGGCCTGCTCATGTGCACTAGCACACTTCGCAGGCCTCTTCCTAGCATCTGCGGCAGCAGTGAAGCGGCGCTGCTAAACAGTTACGGTCCGTGGTTTTTCCAACTTCCCGGTTCCAAGCTGGACAGTTTTTTTGGTCGTTTTTCCCAACGGCGCGGAATTATTGTACCTGCGAAAGTGCCTCGCGATAAAGAGATAAATAATGGGTCAGCACTTTATCCCAGGTATAGGTGTCGTGAATCGTTTTTACCGCGGCTTTCCGCATGGCCTGGATCTTTTTGGGATTGTCGCGGAAGGTCTGCATGGCCTTCTGCATGGCGCCCATCAGGGCTGCGGACTTGTGCTCGGGATAGGCAAAGCCGGTTTCCCCGTCCCTCACCTTGACCAACCCGCCGATGTGATGGACGATGGGCAGGTTGCCGAAGAGCTGGGCAATGTAGTCGGTAAGGCCGCAGGGCTCGTAGCGGGAAGGGATGAGAAAGAAGTCGCCCGCCGCGTAGATGCGGTTGGCAAGCTGCTGGTCGTAGCCCCTGAGCAGGCAGATACGGCCCTGGTTTTTGCGGGACGCGGCCAGCCCGGCCAGGGCCGCCTCGATCTCCTTGGTGCCGGAGCCCTGGATCAGAACCTGGAAGTTCTGATCCAGGGGCAGCAGGGTTTCCAGGGCGCCCAGGAGTTTGTCCACCCCCTTTTGGGAGGAGAAGCGGCCGACAAAGGTGAACAGGGGGTTGCCGGGCCGGTCGTCCAGGGTGCCGGTTTGACGGACCGTTTTCAGGTTGCGTTGGGCCAGATCCTTGATCAGTCCCTGGCGGCATTTTACCTTGCCCGCCAGGTCGCCGGTCGCCGGGTTGAAGGGGGCGGCAAGGCCCAGGGGTTTTGGTTTGCTCGGGTCAAAGTCCGCCGGATTGATACCGTTGGTCACGCCCTTGAGCACCACGCCCCTAGCCAAAAGCCGGTGGCCGAGCATGCCGGTCAGCGCGTCGTCGTCGGTTTCCCGCAGCTCCCGGGCATAGTTTTCGCTCACCGTATTCATCACCGCATAGGGCGAGGCAACGAGAAAGGGGTCGAAGCTGCCGTCCAGCAGGTTGGCGTTGATCAGCGCTGCCGGCAGACCGGTGATCGCCCCGGCAAAGGGCAGGTCGCCCACCTCCTGATGGTAGCCGGTCCCGGCGTTGTGGATGGTCACCACGCAGCCGGTCTTGGCAAAGTAATGGCGGAAGCCTTCGCTCTCGCGGAGCATGGCCGGGAGGATGGCGGTGTGGCCGTCGTGGCAGTGGATGATATCGGGGTGTTCGTCCAAGCGGATCATCAGGGCCGCCGCAGCCTTTTGCAGCAGGACGTTCATGGCGAAGTAGTCGAAATGGCCCGAACCCTGGCGGTGGAAAGGGTCCAGGGCCTCGTCCTCGGCGGTATAGGTGTAAACGCTCTTTTTTTCCAGATAACGGGACGCGTCGATCAGGTAGATGGCGAGCGTTCCTTTTGTTGCCGGTTTTGCCGTTTTGGCGAAGACCCGCACATACTCCCGGCGTGGCTCCCCGGCATAATCCATGTCGATTTCAAAACCCAGATCCAGGGGGGTAAAGCCCATTTGTTTTGGGTCCATGAAGCCGTAGAGCGGCAGGACCACGCTGACCTTGCGGCCCGAGCGCGCCAGAGCCTCGGCCAGTTGCCGGGCCACATCCTTGACCCCGCCCGCCCCGGCAAGCCCATCGTACTCGCGGGTTAGCATCCAGACGTTGCTGATTTTCATGGAAGGGCGAGACTCAGGGGCCATGACTTCTCCGGTTAAAATGGGGCTGTGTGCTTAGGGGAAAGCAGGATTCATTATTGCGCCAGTTCTCCGGGGAGAGGCGGCTCCGGTTCGCGGTCAGTTCCTGTTTCTTTTCTGTATCGATCATAGGAGATCTGTTCTTGTGAAGCGATATCAAGCGGGTGCTGCGCCATCCGCTCACGCATCTTGAGCCCCTCGTAAATATGTTCGTACACCTGTTCCTTTGATGAACAACCGGCGGAGAAAATGACGAGAGAGAGGCATAAGAGCAGGGAGAGATGTTTCATGGCGATTCCGTTGTTCGTGTGTGGTCAGGCAATGGCCTTCTGCCGGAGCAGATGATCGGCCAGGCACAGGGCCACCATGGCCTCGCAGACCGGGATGATCCGGGGAATGGCGGAGATGTCGTGCCGGCCGCCGATGCTGACCGTGACCGGTTCGTGGGCCAGGTTGATGGTCTGCTGCTCCCGGCTGATGGAGGGGATGGGTTTGACCGCCACCCTGGCCACGATGGCGTCGCCGTTGGAGATTCCGGCCAGGATGCCGCCGCTGTTGTTGCTGGCAAACCCCTCGGGCAGGATGACATCGTTGTTTTCCGAGCCCCGCATGCCGGCGGCTCCAAAGCCCGCGCCGATCTCCACCCCCTTGACCGCGCCGATGGACATCAGCGCGCAGGCCAGGGCTGCGTCGAGTTTTTCGAACACCGGCTCGCCAAGGCCGGCCGGGCAGCCGGTGGCGAGAATCTCGACAATGCCGCCCAGGGTGTCACCCTCCTTGCGCACCGTCTCGATATGGCCGATCATCTTGGCGGCAGCCTCGTTGTCCGGGCAGAACAGGGGGTTGTCGTTGATTTCATTCAGATTGCGTTTGGCGGTGGCGATGCCCCCCAAGGCCACGGTGTAGGCCCTGACCGTGATCCCGTGCAGGTCGAGGAGTTTTTTGGCCACTGCTCCGGCCGCCACCCTGCCCGCGGTTTCACGGGCAGAGGCCCGGCCGCCGCCCCGGTGGTCGCGGATCCCGTACTTGGCGAGATAGGTGATGTCGCCATGCCCCGGCCGGAAGATATCCTTGAGGTTGTCGTAGGATTTGCTGTGGGCATCCTTGTTGAAGATGGCCAGGGCAATGGGCGTGCCGGTGGTTTTCCCTTCAAAGACCCCGGAGAGGATCTCCACCGCGTCCGGCTCCTTTCTGGGGCTGGCGGCAGGGCCTCCCTTGCCGGGCCGTCTGCGGTCCAGCTCCGCCTGGATGTCCTGGGCGGTGAGCGGAAGCCCTGGGGGGCATCCATCCAGGGTGGCGCCCACACCGGTGCCGTGGGACTCGCCCCAGGTGGTTACGCGAAAAACAGAGCCAAAGGTATTTCCAGCCATTATGTGTTCCTAGCAGAATATGGGGTCCTTGGGGAGCGAGGCTTCGACATCGCGAAGAAACCCGTCGTCACCCAGGGCCGTTTCGATAATATGCACGATTTCGCCCGCGGTTTTGTTGCTGGTGTCCACGGTAAGGTGCGACCCTTTTTCATAGAGCGGATCCCGCTCGGCCAGCACCTGGGCCACCTCGACATAGAGATCCGAGTCGGTGAGCGTTGGCCGCTGCTCCGCACTGTTTGCATCCTCGGCCAGCCTGCGGCAGATGGTGTCGATATCCGCCGTGAGCCAGACGGCAAGGCCGGTCTGCCGCAGGAGGTTCCAGATATCCTGATGGAGGATCGCCCCGCCGCCGGTGGAGATGACCGCGTCCTTGCGGCAGATCATTTCGGCCAGCAGATCGCGTTCAAGAAGGCGGAACTGCCCCCAACCCTGTTCGGCGACGATCTGGCGGATGGAGCGCCCTGCCCTGGCCACCAGCAGCTCGTCCATGTCGATGAAATCGAGATGCAGGTGCTCGGCCAGTGTAAGACCGACCAGGGTCTTTCCCGTGGCCCGGTAACCGGTGAGGATTATTTTTCTCCGCGGTGTGAACATATAGAGAATTTACGGGAAGATAGGTGGGGTGTCAAGCGCGGCCTCTGTTTCTTTTCCGCGCCAGACCAGCGATGCGGTAAAAATCACCATGGTTTTTTGGGGTCGCGCGCCATGTTGTTGAGCAACATGGGGATTTTGTTTTCATGTAATATGCTGAAATACAAAGATATTTTAATTTTTCCGTGAAACAGGATAAAAAAGGTTTGACTTTGATTTATACAAATGATAATTTTTATCAAACACGAGTTAATTTTCTTTGCTCATCCCTTTTACGATGGAGATATGTCATGGGTGATACTTGTTGCGGCGGGTTGCAGGTTGGTCAGAATGTGCCGGATTTTTCCATGGAAACCTATGAGCCGACCGATTACGGCTTTGGCACCGTTTCCTTGGAGCAGTTGAAAAAGGCGGGCAAATGGACGGTGCTGGTCTTCTATCCGGCTGATTTTACCTTTGTCTGCTCCACCGAGCTGGGCGATCTGGCCGACGAGTACGACAATATCAAGGCAACGGGCGGCGAGGTGATCACGGTGAGCACCGATACCGTCTACACTCATCTGGCCTGGAAACGCGAGGAGAAATTCCTGGAAAAGGCCAAATACCCCATGGCCGCTGACCCCACCGGCACCGTATCCAAGTTGTTCGGCGTCTATGACTACGGAACCGGCCTGGCCCTGCGCGGCACCTTTATCATCAGCCCGGAGGGCAAGCTGGTTGCCTCCGAGGTGAATTTTTACAACGTCGGCCGCAGCGCCAAGGAGCTGTTGCGGAAACTCAAAGCCAGCGTCTATGTGGCGGCCCATCCCGCCGAGGCCTGTCCGGCCCGCTGGGAAGCAGGCGACAAGACCCTGACCCCCGGCCCCAAGCTGGTCGGGCATGTGTATGAAGCCCTGAAGTAATTTTGTAACTGTCCAGCACCACCCCATCTGCTTTGTCATCGACCTGCTCATGTGCAACAGCACACTTCGCAGGCCTCTTTAGCGCATCTGTGGCAGCAGTGAAGCGGCGCTGCTGAACAGTTACATTTCTTGGTTTTTGTTGAATTCCGGATCAAGCTGGATAGTTCGATTTTTTTCTCCCTCTCTTCCCCTCCCCCTGAAGCCCCTTTTCCCCCTCCCTGGAAAAGGGGCTTTCTTTTTTCTGGATTCAGGGATGATTCTTCCCGTGCATGCCCACCCAGAGCCCCAGAAAAAAATGGCGGGCATTGGCGCCCAGTGAGCGTGTCCGGTAGCCTCCCTCCTGTACGATCAGGGTGGGCAAGCGCAGGCTGCCGAGCATCCGGCCGTTTTCCTCGAAATCCGCCGCAGTGAGCGACCAGGTGCCGGTAGGATCTTTTTCAGCCGGATCAAACCCCAGCGCCACCACCAGAAAATGCGGCTTGAAGGCGCGGATGCGCGTGAGCGCCTTGGCCAGCACCGGGCGGTAGCCCGCGCCGTCCAGCATTTCCGGCAAGGGGTAGTTGCGATTAAACCCTCTGCCAGCCCCTTCCCCCACCTCGTCGCTGAAGCCGGAAAAATAGGGATAGGCAACGCTGGGATGGCCGTGGATCGAGAGGGTCAAAACATCGTTGCGCTGATAAAAGATATCCTGGGTGCCGTTGCCGTGGTGGTAATCGATATCAAGCACCGCCACCCTGCCCTCGCGGCTGAGATAATTGGCGGCGATGGCCGCCGAATTGAAATAGCAGAAACCGCCGAACAGCCGCCGCTCCGCATGATGCCCCGGCGGCCGGACCAGGGCATAGGTGAGGCGGTAGCCCTTCTCAAGGTGCTTTGCCGCAGTCAGGGCGCAGTCCACCGCGCCCTTGGCCGCCCTGTAGGCGTTGTGGTTCAAGGGGGTGAAGGTGTCGATGCAGTAGTAGCCAGCCCGCACCGGCAGATCCTTGGGCGGCCTGGCCGCGTTGCGGATGGGGAAGACGTAGGGGTACACCGATTTCCCGGGCTCAAGGCTGGTGCATATTTGATGGAGGTAATCGACAAATTTCGGGTCATGCACCTTTTTGATGTGCCGTTCGGAAAAATGCCGGGCCGGGATGCGCTCGAACAGGCCGGTGGGCTCGATCCCCTTGAGGATGGAGGCGATGCGCACCGGCGCCTCCACGTAGCCCCGCTCCCGGATATGGTGGATATCGTGCTTTTCGTTGACCACAAGGGCGATCAATTTTTCCAGCGACTTGACCGGATGCACCTTGATCGGTTCCGTCTTGATATAGCGGGGTGCACGGCGCACCACCGGATCATCGGCAAATGATTCCACCACCATGTCGATATAGCCCTTGGGGCAATCCTTGCCGTACTTGCGAATGAGGATGGCGCGCACCACCTGGCGGGCCCGCTCCCTGGCAAGGGGCTGGCTGCTGCCGAGGTCGTCGTAGACCAGATAGGGCGGGCAATCGTACTCCGGCTTGAGCGGGGTTTCGTAGGCTGTATTGATGATGGGCAAGGCCCCATAGCGCTCGTAGAACCTGAGCCGGGCCCGGCTTTGCTTCACCGTGGCCGGGTCGCGGCAGATCTTCGGGTCGTCGGGCAGGCACTCCATGAAGATTCCGTCACTGCCCAGGGAGCGGGCCTCCTCCCGCACCCGGGCGTACAGGGCGCCGCCGATGCCGCTGGCCGCGGCCTTCGGGTCCACCGAGATGAAGTCGAGAAAGCAGAAGGAAAGGTCCGGGGCATGGTTGAGCAGGGCAAACCCCTTGACCCGGGGCTTCATGTCGTCGGCAACGAAAAGGATGGTGCGGAAGCGGTACTTCAGGGGGTTGGAAAGCTTCTGGGCCAGGGTGCGGATTTCGTTTTCCGATATGGCCGAGAACTGACTGCGCAGGATCTGCCGCACCTGATCGATGGTTTCCCGGTCGATGGTCAGGGTGTCGTCGTAGATCCGGCGGATGCGAAACATGTTTGCCTCGTATAAAAAGGGAAAGAAGTCACAGGTCCGCGACACATATTCAAAGGTATGAAAGCGTAACTGTTGTAATCGCGGTTTGAGCGATTTCAACAAACATGTTTGCCTCGTAACAAATCGAAATTTGCTTTAAACAGGTGCTTCGACAGGCTCAGCACGAACGGAATATCAATCGGTAAGACAACATCCGTTCGGCCTGAGCTTGTCGAAGGGCTGTTGTTACGAGTACATTCACAACTCCTTGAGGTAGATCACCTTGTCGTCGCCGTCCCGGTAAAAATCCTGGAGCACGCAGGCCACCTGATAGCCGTTTTTCTCGTAAAAGCGGCGAGCCCGATCATAGCCCGGGGTGGAGGAGGTGTCCACGTAAACCTTGGCCGGGCCCTGGCTGCCGAGTTCGGCCTCCATCCGGGCAAGCAGCAGCCTCCCCACCCCCTGTCGGCCCAAGGCCGGGTCCACCGCCACCCAGTACAGGTCGAAGCGGCGCTTGGTCATGGGAATCTCCCCGTAGCAGATGAACCCTGCCACCCCCTGCCCCTCTCGTATTGCCACAAGGATGGAATAATCGTTCTTGGCCGGGTCCAGGGTGTCGTCGATGACCTCGATGGCCACCTCCACCTCCTGGGCATTGAAATTATCCTGGAGCCGCACCAGCTCCAGCAGTTGGCCGCGGTCCTGGGTGCCAATGGGGCGGATGGTGATCACAGGGCGACCCGCAGGGAGACCAACCGGAGGAATTCCCCGATCATTTCCGTATAGCCCATGGCGCCTTGGGCCACGGCGGCGGGAAACCCGGCGTCCGGGCTCAGGCAGGGGTTGGCGTTGATCTCCAGAATGCTCAGGCGCCCCTGCCGGTCAAGGCGCAGATCAACCCTGGCGTAGTCGCGCAGGCCGAAGAGTCCAAAACACTCTTGGGCCATGTGGCGCATGGTCTGCTGCAGGGGCTCGGGCAGGTTGTCCGGAAAAATTCGCTGGGTGTGGTGATACTCAAACGATTCCTCGTCCCATTTGGCCTTGTAGCTCACGATCCGGTGCAGATCGGCGGGAAAACCGGAGAAATCGATCTCCGCCAGGGGCATGACCCGGGGGTGGGGATAGCCGAAGAGCGAAACATTGAACTCCCTCCCCGCGACATACTCTTCCACCAGGATGGCGCCGTACCGGCCGTAGAGTTCTTCCAGCCGGGGCAGCAGGTCGCTGCTGTTTTCCACCACCGATTCCTGCTCGATGCCGATGGAGGCATCCTGGAAACGGGGCTTGAGGATCACCGGGAAATTGAGCCCGGCGGGCCGCAGTACCTCCTCGCCCTCGTAAAGAAAAAAAGCAGGGGTGCGCAGACCCGAGGCGGTGAGCAATCTTTTCACCGTGAGCTTGTCCGTGGACAAAAGCAGCGCCATGGCCGAGGAACCGGTGAAGGGGATGGAGAGCAGCTCGAGGACCGCGGCCGGGTGGCCGATGAGGAGCGGGTCTTCGTCCACCGATTCGCAGAGGTTGAAGGCTTTTGTGATCCCGGCCGCCTGGACCTGGCTGACAAAGCGGGACAGATCGCGGGTAAAGGGGATACGCACATGGGGCTGGCCCAGTTCGGTGAGCGCGGTCTCGATGGCCTCCACCTGGGCCAGGACATCGGCGGAGGATTCCCAGTCCGGTTCGCCTTGGGGGATCGGCTCGTTGTGGATGATCCCGACCTTGGGATGCTTCATGGCTCAAGCCCGAGCCGGGCAATGGCTGCGGCCATGATCTCGTTGAGCAGCTCCTGGTAGGTGATCCCGTATTTGCTGGCGATGATGCAGAGGTCGGAATGCTCGGGATGCAGTCCGGCCAGGGGGTTGACCTCGATGAAATTGGGGATGCCGTTGGCGTCGGAGCGCAGGTCTACCCGGCCGCCGTCCCGGCAGTCCAGTCCGTGCCAGGCGGCCAGGGCGGTTGCCTCCGCCTGCCGGGCCTCCGCATCGTCCACCTTCCGGTATTCCACCAGCTCTTCGCAGAACTCCTTGTTGTGGTACGAATAGACCTCCGGCTCGGAGTTGGGCAGCAGGATCACCTCCATTACCCCGATGGATCTGGCGGAAGCGCCGTTGCCCACGATGCCCACGGTGAACTCCCGCCCCGGCAGATAGGCCTCCACCAGCACCGGCTGGTGAAAGGTTTGTAGAAGTTCGGCGCAGACCACATGCAGCTCCTCTTCAGTGCTGATCTTGGAGGCCGGGGTCACGCCCTTGCCGGTCCCTTCCGCCACCGGCTTGGCAAAAACCGGATAGGGCAGAGCCATCCCTGCCACATCCGCCGAGCTTTTCACCACCTTAAAGGCGGGGGTGGGGATGCCGAGATCCCGGACCACGTGTTTGCTCATCCCCTTGTGCAGGGTCAATCCCAGGACCAACGAATCGGAAAAGACGCAGGGAATCCGGTGCGCCTCCAGCAGGGCGGGCACCAGGGCTTCCCGGCCAAAGCCGTACAGCCCTTCGCAGATATTAAAGACCAGATCCCACCGCTCGCCAGCCAGGAGCCGGGGCATGAGGCCCATGAAGTTGCCGATGGGCACGGTTTCGTGGCCCATGGCCCGCAGGGCGGTGTCAATGGCCTTGATGGTTGATTCCCGGTCGAACTCGGCGGTTTCCTCTTCCCCGTAGCCCGCGGCCAGATAATCGCTTCGCAGGTCGTAGGTCATTCCGATCAGCATGAGAGTTCCTTGTTTTCAGGGCAGTGTTCCCTCCCCCCTCGGAGTCTACGCTTACCTGCGGGGGAGGGGGTATTCGATCTGGGCAATAGCCTTCAGCTTGCCCGGCTTGCCGCGCCGATGACATCCGGGTAGCGATAGACCTTGCCTTCGTAGTTTCGGATCAAAAGATCGTTGCCCTCGCGGCCGGCCACGGTTTCCGGAATGAGCGGAATCTTGCCGCCGCCGCCGGGAGCGTCGATCACATAGTTGGGCACCGCGTAGCCCGAGGTGTGGCCGCGCAGCCCCTGGTACATCTCCAGCCCCTTGGAAACCGGGGTGCGGAAATGGGCCGAGCCGATGATGGGATCGCACTGGTAGAGATAATAGGGTTTGACCCGGATCTTGACCAGTCCGTGCATGAGCCTGCGCATGGTGTCCAGGGAATCGTTGATCCCGGAGAGGAGCACGGTCTGGCTGCCCAGGGGGATGCCCGCATCGGCGAGCATGGCGCAGGCCCTGATCGCCTCCTCGGTCAGCTCGTCGGGGTGGGTGCAGTGGATGCTCATCCAGAGCGGGTGATATTTTTTGAGCATGGCGATCAGCCCGGGGGTGATGCGCTGGGGCAGGACCATGGGCGCCTTGGTGCCGATGCGGATCATCTCCACATGCGGGATCCGGCGCAAGCGGCCGAGCAGCCAGTCCAGCTGTTCGTCGGGCATGGTCAGCGGGTCGCCGCCGGAAAGGAGCACGTCGCGGATCCCCGGATTGGCCGCGATGTAGGCGATGGCTTTCTGCCAGCGGGCCAGGCTGTGCCCTTTGCGGCGGCCTACCATCCGGGAGCGGGTGCAGTAGCGGCAGTAGCTCGAGCAGTAGTCCGTGGCCAGAAAAAGAACCCGGTCGGGATAGCGGTGCACCAACCCCGGCACCGGGCTGTGGTTGTCCTCGCCCAGGGGATCGTGTTCCTCGCCAGGGGAGACCAGCATCTCGTTGACCGTCGGCACCATGGTGCGCCGGAGCGGCTGCCTCGGGTCGTCAGGGGAGATGAGGCTGGCGTAATAGGGGGTAATGGCCAGGGGCAGGGTCGCGCCATTGAAGGCCATGGCCTGCCGTTCGTTGTCCGAAAGGTCTATGAGCTTGCCGAGCTTTTTGAGGCTGGTGATACGGTTGCGAAGCTGCCAGCGCCAGTCGTTCCAGTCATCATCCGTGGCGAGGGGGAAATGGCGTTGGCGGAAGGCGGGGGAAGGGGTTTGGCCGGAAAATTCACAGGCGGCTGGGCTGGGGCAACACCCCGGAGGTTCCTCTTGCTCCTCATCCTCAAGGTGTACAACTTTTTGCTGCATCGTTCTTCTCCTTGCTGAATCTTCGGTGGGGCCTGAAAAAAGATCGAAGAAATTCAAAACGATACCGTTGATAACCGCAAGCGGTTCAGCGTATTTGACTGAACCAGTTTATGCTGATTGCGCGGGAAAGTGTCAAGAAAAAAAGCAGGGCGTGCTATTTTTTTAACTCGTTGTTTTTGCGAGAGTTTTATCGAGTCAAGGATTGTTCCTGCGGCCAGCGGAGCGTGAACAAACGTGGCGAGACGCCTAACCACCTAAAATCATTCGCAATAATCCGGAAAATTCCTGAAGGCTGAAGGGCTTGGGGGCAACTCCGCAAAATCCGTATTCGGCGAAGGAGGCCATGATCGGGTCGTTGGCGTATCCGCTGGAGACAACGGCCTTCACCTGGGGGTCGATTTGGCGGAGGTGGGAAATGGCCTCCTTGCCTCCCATGCCGCCGGGCACGGTGAGATCCATGATCACCAGATCAAAGGGCTGCCCATCCTTTTTTGCCTGCAGGTAGCGGGTGATCGCCTCTTCGCCGTCTTCGGCGGCGTGGGCTTCATAGCCCAGCTGCGTGAGCATGGCGGTGGAAACATTGCGAATGAGTTCCTCGTCGTCCATGACCAACACCTTGCCCTGGCCCTTGGTCAGCGGCGCTGCTGTCTGGGCGGGCTTTTCCGCCAGGGGGCTTTTTCCGGCCGAAGGGAGATGGATGGAAAAGAGTGTGCCCTTGCCCGGTTCCGACTCCACGGTGATGTGGCCCGCGTGGCTGGCGATGACGGAATAGACCACTGCCAGTCCCAGACCGCTGCCGTTCTGCTTGGTGGAGAAATAGGGGTCAAAGATCTTTGCCAGATGTTCCGGCGGGATGCCGAGCCCGTGATCCCTGACGGTGATCAGCACATATCTGCCCTGCGTCAGCGGCGGCTCGTCCTTGTCGACGGTGAGGTTGCGGGCCGCAAGGCGGATGGTGCCGCCCTCGGGCATGGCATGGACCGCGTTGATCACCAGATTCTGCAAAACCTGGCCCAGCTGGCCCCTGTCCACCTCGGCCAGCCAGAGATCCTCGGCAAAATCGTATTCGCACACCGCCTTGGTGCCGCGCACGGCAAAACCGGCCGCATCCTGGATGAGTCCGGCCAGGGAGGCCTCTGTCTTGACCGGCGCTCCGCCCTTGGCAAAGGTGAGGAGCTGCTGGGTCAGATCCCTGGCCCGGAGGGTGGCCTTTTCCGTTTCGGCCAGCCGCTCAGCCACCATCCCGTTTTCCGGCAGATTTGCCTTGGCAAGGGAAAGATTGCCCAGGATGCCGGTGAGCAGGTTATTGAAATCGTGGGCAATGCCCCCGGCCAAGACCCCGAGGGATTCCAGCTTCTGGGTCCGGAGGCGTTCCTCGTCAATCCGTTTTCGTTCGGAGATATCCCGGGAGACGCAGAGGATCGCCGTCCGGGTGTCATAGTCGATGAGACTGCAGCTCTGTTCAATGGGAATAATGGAGCCATTTTTTTTGAGATGGGCGGACTCGAAGATGGCCGTGCCCTCATTTTTCAGCTGCTCGACGCGTTCCTTGACCAGAGGGAGATACGGCGGGGCAACGAGTTGCGCTATGGGCAGGGCGAGGAGTTCTTCCCGCGTGTAGCCCAAGCGTTCGCAGGTCGCGCGGTTCACCTCGAGGAGATGGCAGTCCAGGCTGTAGATCAGGATCGCATCGTTGGTATTGTCAAACAGGGCCCGGACCTTTTTTTCCGAGGCCTGCAGGGAATGCATGTGCATGGCGTTCTTGATCGCCATTGCCGCCTGGTTGGCAAAGCTTTGATAGATGCGGATCGCCTCTTCGCTAAAGAGACGGGGCTGCAAGGTGTGGCCGATCAGCACCCCGAAGATATCCTCGCCGAGCATCATGGGCACGCAAAGCGCGGAGCGGATATTTTTTTCCACCACAAGGGAGGGAATCTCAAACCGGGTTTCCTGTTGAAAATCCAGCACCACGGCAGGTTTTTTTGTGAGCACCACATGGGTGGAGAGGCCCTGCCCCTTGAGCAGGGCATAATTGCCGATGGTCTGTTCCGGGAATCCCAGGGTGTCCCGGATAACCAGTCCGCTCTGGTCATCGCTCATCAGCATCAGGGTGGAGAAATCAAGATCCAGCAATTCCTTGGAAAGGCTGGTGACCCTCCGGTACAGAATGTTCGGATCAACGGTGCTGGCCAGGCTTTGCGAGAAGGCGAGCAGTTCGGTCAGGGCCTTTTCCTTCTGTTTTCGTTCGGTTATCGGCAGAACCAGCTCCAGCGCCGCGGTAACGTTTCCGTCCGCATCGCGGACCGGAGTGGCGATGATTTCGCAGTAGATGAGTTCGCCATTCTTGTCGCGGCCCACGGTCTCGGTGACCACATGCTCTTTGCCGAGGTCAAAGACCTCCCGCACTCCGCACCAGGGGCAGACCTGCTCCTGCTGGTTGTAAGTCTGGTGGCAGATCTTGCCCACGGTGTCGCCGTAGAGGTTTTTTATAACCTTGTTGGCCCAGAGGGTGCGGTAATCGCGGGAGATGATCGCCAGTCCCGCGCCCAGCTGGCTGGCCACGATTTCAAGGATATCGCCGGAGGGAAGATGGGTGTTGCCTGCTGGCTGAAGGGGCGGCGTTGCGTTCATGTCTTTTGGAGCCTCGCATCGGTTCCGAAGGGTATGCGCAGGTCTGGTTGCCGCGCCGTGAGTCCTGATTATGCTCGAAGGAATCGAAAATGTGCAAGGATAAAAACGGGGGCGGGCGGTCTGCCCTGCCCCCTGTGGTGAGACGGTTTCCTAGAAGGTCCAGGTTGCCTTGGCGTAGACGCTGCGTTCAATCTCCGAGGGAATGGTGTTGATGAACAAATAGCCGAATTCCGGATGGGCGTTATCGAGTAGATTCCTGCCCGCCAGGGAGAGTTCGACCTGGGGATGGACCTGCCAGCCGATTCGGGCATCCATCGCGACATAGCTGTCGATGCCATAGGCCGGTAATGTGTCGACGTAACGCAGCCAGGTATCGAAGGTTATGCTGGGGGTAAGATCCATCATGGAGCGGAGCGAGGCCTGGTTGCGGGGACTTTCTCCTTCCGCATCCTCGCTCGCCAGAAGGCCTTGGCCGGATTCGTGCAAATCAAGGCGCAGGAAGGAGTAGGTGAGCTGCAGCCGCCACCAGTCCAGGGGTTTGGCGTCGGCCACCAGCTCGAAGCCATAGGCGTTTCCCTCCATGGTATTGCCGTCCTTGTAGTCGAGCTGATAGGGCAAGGCCGGATTGCCGGTAAAGGAAAGGGTTCCTCCCGCCAGGGGGACTGTCCGCAACCGGCTGTAGTCGTTGACAAAGGCGGTGGCGTCAAAGGCCAGTTTTTCATGGACCTGAGTCCGGTAGCCAAGTTCGTAGGCAATGAGTTTTTCGGACTGGAACTCCTCGTTGCCGCTGATGGTAATCTCCGCCAAATCTCCGGGGGGAAGGAAAAGATATTCACTGGGAACAATGTAGCTGCTTATCCGGACCTCGCGATCCGCCTGCGATGGGGTCCGCACCGCCTGGCTCACCGCCGCCCAGAAGGTATGGTGCTTGTGCGGGGTAAACAGCAGCCGGCCGCTGGGCTGGACCTCGTAACCGGTGAAGTCGTTGTGCTCGAACTTGGAGCCCAGGGTGAGCCGGAAAAGGTCTTCGATCAGGGTGATTTCGTCCTGGACAAAGGCGCTGAACAACATATCGCTTCTGTTGGCCGGGACAAAGGAGATGGTCGGGCTGTTTCCCAGGCTGCCATGGCTGTAGCGGTAGCCCAGACCCCAGGTCAGCTCCTGTTTCGAGGTGGCCTGAAAGCGGTGCTGGAATTCGATGTCACCCGTGCCCCGGTCGTCGCCCAACACCAGATCATTGCTCTTTTCCCGGTCGTAATAGGCCTGCAGCGACATCTCGGAGTTGTCCTTTTCTTTTCTGATCACCCGGGTCAGGATATCCCCTCCCCTGACGTTGCTTGGGTTGTGGATGTTGGTGGAAAACGGCGGGCTGGTGGTGGGGATGTTCGTTGTTGCGTCCGAATAGCCATTGTAGGCGTCCCCCTGGATGGTGAAGGAAAAAGGGGAATCGGGGGGGGCGCTGTCTGCCCGGAAGCCGCCGCGCCATTGGTACCAGTCGTCACTGGCCTTGTTGCCGTCGGCAAACTCCAGATCGTCGCGGTAAAAATTCTTGCCATACACCCGATAGGTGGTGTGGTCATTGATTCTGGCGCCATGGCGGAGGGCGCCGAATCCTTCTTCCTCGCTGCCGGTTCCCGCGGTGAGCAGGGTGCCCTGGGTCTCGGCCGAATGTTTGGTAATGACATTAATCACGCCGTTGACCGCGTTGGCCCCCCAGAGGCTGGCTCCCGGTCCGCGGATCACCTCGATCCGTTCAATGTCGTCGAAGAGGGTATCTTGGGTGTCCCAGAGAACCCCGGAAAAAAGCGGGTTGTACATGGTGCGGCCATCCATGAGCACCAGGAGTTTGTTGGCGGAAAAGGCGTTGAACCCCCGGCTGGTGACCGCCCATTTGTTGGCGTCTATTTGTGACACCTGCAGGCCGGGCACCATGCGCAACACGTCCGGCAGGGTTGTGGCCCCGGAGCGGCGGATATCCTCCTGATTGATGACGAAAATGGCGCTGGCCGCGGTGGCGAGCGGCTCCGATTTTTTGGAGACCGAGGTGACTTCCGTTTCCAGCAATTGTTCCAGGGAGAGCTGGGTGATCTTGGCGGGCGCGGCCTGGCCCGGGGTTGGGCTGGCAAGCAGGGTGGCGGCCAGGATGGCGGGTGTCCAGAAGCGGCCGGGGCGGGGGTGTGGGTGGCGCATGGGGGGCCTCTTTTCGTTCGCGCTGTTTTCAGGCATGGTGGCCGGCCTGCTCAAGGGTAAGTTCCGCAAGGGTTTTCCTGAAGTCACCGATATTGATCGGTTTGGAGATATAGGCGTCCATGCCGGCGGCATGGCACTGCTCGCTGTACCCTTTCATGGCATGGGCGGTCAGGGCGATGACCGGCACATGGCGGCGATCTGTCTGCTCCGCGGCGCGGATGGCAGCGGTGGCCTCGAAGCCGTCCATGACCGGCATCTGGATATCCATCAGGATCAGGTCGAAGTGTTCCTGGCCATACAGGGTCACGGCCTCCTGGCCATTGTTGGCAATGACGACCCTGTACCCTTCCTTTTCCAGAAGTTTTTGCATGAGCCGCTGATTCACCGGATTGTCCTCGGCGAGCAGGACGCGGATGTTTTGAGTCGCCTGCGGGGTTGGGCAGGCGACGGGCGCGGGCTTTTCCTGCCTCGGCCTTTCCTGGCCCAGGCATTTGCCGAGTTCCCGGAGGAGTTCCTGGCGGCGGAACGGCTTGAGCAGGTAGCCTTCGATGCCGAGGTCGCGGCAGAGGGCGGCATCGTCCTTGTGTCCGGCAGAGGTGAGGATGCAGATCGGGATGTTCTTGAGCTGGGCGTGCCGCCGCATCTGGCCGGCCAGGGTAAAGCCGTCCATGTGGGGCATGTGCACATCAATGAGGGCCAGATCAACGGGCTCGCTCTGGCTGCCCAGAGCATCGAGGGCCTCCCGGCTCCGGGAAAAGGAGCGAACCCGCATGCCAAAACCGCCGAGCATCTGTTCGAGGATCTTCAGGTTGATCCCGTTGTCATCCACAATGACCACGGATTTGCCCGCGAGAATTTCCGGCGGGGCAATGGTTTCTTGCCCGGTGGTTTCCTCGGTCGTATTGAAGGTGGCGGTGAAGAAGAAGGTGGAGCCCTTGCCCTCTTCGCTTTCCACCCAGAGCTTGCCGCCCATGAGGTTGACCAGGCGGGAGGTGATGGAGAGCCCCAGGCCGGTGCCGCCGTACTTGCGGGTAAGCGAGGTGTCCGCCTGGGCAAAGGGGTTGAAGATCGAGGCCTGCTGCTGCTTGGGAATGCCGATCCCCGTGTCGCTTACGGAAAAAAGCAGCTCCACGCTGCCGGGCGATTCCTTTGCCAACTCTACCCCGACCACCACACACCCCTGCTCGGTGAACTTGAGGCTGTTGCCCAGGAGGTTGGTGAGGATCTGATGCAACCGCACTGCGTCTCCCACCACCATGGCCGGTGTCTCCGGGGCAATATTGCAGAGCAGCTCCAGCCCTTTTTCCTGGGCCTTCACCGCCAGCTCCTGGACGGTGTTTTCCACGTTCTGCTCCAGCGGAAAGGGAAGATGCCGCAGGTCAAGCTTCTGGGCCTCGATCTTGGAAAAATCGAGGATGTCGTTGATCACCTCCAGGAGCCGGTTGGCTGATTGGTCGATCAGCCCGAGATATTCCTGCTGTTCGGGATTGATCTCAGTCTCGAGCATCATCTGGGTCATGCCGATGACCCCGTTCATGGGGGTGCGGATTTCATGGCTCATGTTGGCAAGAAAATCCGACTTGGCGCGGTTTGCCGCCTCGGCCGCCTCCTTGGCCGCGAGGAGATCGAGGGTGCGGGCGCGGACCTTCTCTTCCAGGCTGTCCTGGGCTTGGAGCAAGGCTTGGTCCCGGGCCTCTATCTGGTCGAGCATCTGATTGAAGCCCCGGGCCAGGGAGGCGATTTCGTCGTCGCCTCCGGTTTCGGCCCTGAGGGTATAGTCTTTATCGCGGGAGACGTATTTCATCACCCCGGACAGGGCAAGGATGGGCTGGGTGATCAGCCGTTGCAGCCTGGAGGAGATCAGCAGGGCGACCAAGGCCGAGAGCAGAAGCACGGCGGCGACGACCATGAGGTAACGGTGGATCATGGCCTGTTCGTCGGCAAGATCGGCATGGACAAAGATCCAGCCGATGAGTTTGCCGTCCAGCCGGATTTCCCGGGCAAGATCGACATGCCCCTGCCGGAAGGATGCCTGCTTGAGGGGCAGGGCCTCGGGTCTCAGATCATGGGGCAGGGGGGCTGCGTGCTTGCTGAACTGGGCAAGGATCCCGGCGGGGGTGATGATGGCTCCATAGGCAATGTTGGGGTCCGCCCCCAGGGTGGCAAGGGTTTGGGCGGCGGCCTCCTGGTCGGCAAAGGCGATGGCGGCCGTGGCATTGGCGGCGATGGCCGAGGTGAGCACCGCGAGCCGCTCCTCCCGGTGCTGCCGGAAGGAGTACCATTCGTAGGCAAACAGGGTGAGGCAGGCAAAAAACAGGGTGATGCCGCAGGTCAGCATGATGACCAGCAGCAGCTTCTGGCGGATGGAGTGGAGGCGTTTTGCTTTCATGGCGTGGTGTTCCTGGATTCGGCTCTGATGATCGCCAGCCGCAAAAGCTGGGAACTGATCTTGAGCCCGGACCGTTGGGCGGCCTGGGGATTGATCTCAAAGCGGATTTTGTTGTCCTGACGCACGAAATTGATGATGCCTCCGGCGCTGAGAAAGTCCGGGGATTCCCCGACGGTGATGACCGGCCGGCCGGAAAGGGCGGAAAGAAGCGAGGCGGGTTTCCCCGGAAAGGTGGCGGGAATGAAGACCATGTCCGCCTTTTGGGCATCCTCGGGGTTGTGACTCCTGAGCACCTTGAGGGGACGGCCAAGGACGGTTTCATTGCCCAGGGCCTCGGCAATGGTTGCTCCAACGGGGCCGGTATCCAGGACGACCAGCACCAGGGGATGCGAGGGAGGCGCGCCACCGGGAAGGGTGATGAAGTTGAAGAAGTTGAACAGGAAGCCGGCCTTGACCTCGTATTCGGCAAAGGAACCGGCGGCGCGCGCCGCCGGGGGCGCCGGGAGCAGGAGGGAAAAAAGCAGGAGCAGGGCCTGACACAGCACGGCTGTAACGACGGGTGGCAGGGGGCTGCGCAATGCTGGAGAAGTCCTTGGCGGCGGCAACATAATCAATTATAAACAAAATCATGCAGGATGCCAATTTTTTAGGGTGGCCGGAGAGTTATGGCAAGAGGCATGTCCGTCTGAACGGATCGTTTTTTGGTGCATCCATGGGGTGCGGAAGGATCAGGGCGCGGAAATTATGAAACAGAAAGCCTCGGTTATCAATATCATCTGGCTCTCCCTGGTCGTGCTGGCCACGGTGACCGCCAGCTATACCAACCGGATGGACGCCCTGACCAAGGCCTCGTTCGAGTCGGCCAAGGATGCGGTTGTCCTGGCCATCGGTCTGATCGGCCCCATGGCCCTCTGGCTGGGGATCATGAAGGTGGCCGAGGCCGGGGGGCTGATGCGGATTGTCGCCCGCCGGGTGCGGCCGTTGATGGTCCGTCTGTTCCCTGACGTGCCCCACGATCATCCGGCCATGAGCGCCATGATCATGAACATGGCGGCCAACGCCCTGGGCTTGGGCAACGCGGCCACGCCCATGGGGATCAAGGCCATGCAGGAACTGGACAAGCTCGCCCCGGAAAAGGGCACGGCCACCAACGCCATGTGTCTCTTTCTGGCGATCAACACCTCCAGCGTCACCCTGCTGCCCCTGGGGGTGATCACCATCCGGGCCGCCGCGGGCTCGGCGAGCCCGGCCGCCATCTTTATCCCTTCCCTTATCGCCACCACCTGTTCCACCATCACCGCCATCGTGGCGGCCAAGATGCTGGCCCGTAAAAACAGCGGGCAGGAGCCGGCCGTTGTGCAGGCAACCCACGAGACGGCAACGGTCGAGGCGGAGGATGGCGTCGAGCCGGAGCTGTATCCGCCCAGCACGACCGGGAAATGGTTCGTCTGGCTGCTGGTCGCGGTTTTTGCGGGGGGCGCGGTGTATCAGCTGACGAGCGCCCCCGAGCCGCTGGCCTTTTCCGCGGCCAGCCTCAACAGCCTGTCCAGCTGGTTGATTCCGGCCCTGATCTCCGGGCTGCTCATCTTCGGCTATCTGCGGGGGGTGCGGATCTATGAAACCGTCACCGACGGGGCCAAGGAGGGGTTCACCACCGCCATCAGGATCATCCCCTTCATGGTGGCGATCTTTGTCGCCATCGGCATGTTCAGGGCCAGCGGGGCCATGGATATCCTGGTTGGTGTGCTTTCGCCCCTGACCTCGGTCGTGGGCATGCCGGCCGAGGCCCTGGCCATGGGGTTGCTGCGGCCCCTGTCCGGCAGCGGCTCCTTCGCCTTCATGAGCGAGATCATCAACCAGTCGCCGGACAGCCTGCTTTCCGCCATGGTTTCGGTGATCCAGGGCTCCAGCGAAACCACGCTCTATGTGCTGGCCGTCTACTTCGGGGCGGTCGGGGTCCACCGGACGCGCCACGCCCTGCCCGCCGCGCTCTGCGGCGAAACCGCCGGGCTTATCGCGGCGGTAACGGTCTGTAATCTCTGGTTTTAGGTTTTCGTGTCCGCTGTTTTCGACGGTTGCCATCACGCAAGGAAAAGGAGGGAGCAATGGCTGGTCTGAGCATGGGGGGGATAGTTTTTCTGGCGGTGCTGGCGGTGATGATTGTGTGGGTGATCGGGATCTACAACCGGTTGGTTGGTCTGCGGAACCGCTTTAAAAACAGCTTTGCCCAGATCGATGTGCAGCTGAAGCGGCGGTATGATCTCATCCCCAATCTGGTGGCCGTGGCCAAGGAGTACATCAAGCACGAGAGGGAAACCCTGGAGGCGGTCATTGCCGCCCGCAATCAGGCGGCGGGCGCGGAGAAACAGGCTGCCGCCGACCCGGCCAACAATGCGGCCATCCAGGGGATGATCGCGGCGGAGGGCGCGCTCTCCACCACCCTGGGCCGTCTTTTCGCCCTGGTGGAGTCCTATCCCGATCTCAAGGCCAACCAGAACATGATGCAATTGAGCGAGGAGCTGAGTTCCACGGAAAACCGGATCGCCTTTGCCCGCCAGGCCTTCAATGACGCGGTAATGACCTACAACACCGGGCGCGAGCTGTTCCCCGCCGTGCTCCTTGCCGGAATCTTCGGCTTTCAGCCCGCGCAGTTTCTGGAAATTGAGGATAAAAAAGAACGCGAAGCCCCCAAGGTCGGTTTCTGAGCATCCCGGTGCGCGACGATGCGGGATTTTTTTGAACAGCAGCACCTCGCCCGGAGAAATACCTTCTGGCTGGTTGTGTATTTTGCCGTGGCGGTGTCCCTGGTCGTGGGGCTGGTTACACTCTTCCTCTATCTGCTCACCACCTTCAACCCGGGCCGTCTCTATGTCTCGGTGACCCCCTTCAATCTCTCCCCAAGCCAGTGGGATCTCGCCTTGATGGGCAGGATCGCCATGGTGGTTCTGGCTCTGATCCTTGCCGGCACCTGCTACAAGTACCTGCGCTTGCGCAGCGGCGGCGGCAGCCTCATCGCCCAGCTCCTGGGCGGCCGGGCCATCTACCCGGATACCAGCGATTTTCACGAACGGCGGTTGCTGAACATCATCGAGGAGATGGCCATTGCCTCGGGGGTCACGGTGCCCTCGGTCTATCTGCTCGACCGGGAGTCCGGGATCAACGCCTTTGCCGCCGGGTTTTCCCAGGAGGACACGGTAATCGGCGTCACCAGGGGAGCGGTGCAGTATCTCAGCCGGGAAGAATTGCAGGGGGTGATCGCCCATGAGTTCAGCCACATCCTTTACGGCGATATGGTGATCAATCTCCGGCTCCAGGGGTTCCTGCACGGCATTCTGGTCATCGGGTTGTTGGGCGAGATCATGCTGAAAAGCGCATTTTCCACGGACCGCGTGGGGTTGCGCGGCTCGGGAAAGGGTCAGGGTGGCGGCGGTTTTTATGCGATAGTGATCGGGGTTGTCCTGCTCATCCTGGGCTACACCGGGGTGTTTGTCGCCAGGTTGATCAAAAGCGCGGTGGCCCGGCAGCGGGAGTTTTTGGCGGATGCCGCGGCGGTGCAGTTCACCAGAAATCCCCTGGGCCTTGCCGGGGCGCTCAAAAAAATAGGCGGCTTGACCGCCGGCTCGAAAATCCGGGATGCGCACGCCTCCGAGGTCAGCCACATGTTTTTCGGCAATGGCCTGGACGAGAGCTGGTTCAACGTCTTTTCCACCCACCCGCCCCTGCTGGCCCGCATCCAGCGGCTTGATCCGGAGTTCAGGGGGGATTTCCCAGAGCGGGTGGAGTTGGCGCCGGTCAGCGAGGAAGAGGTGATGATGTATGCTTCCCCTGCCAACAAGGCTGCCGCCGCTGGGGCCGGGGAAGTTGCTCTGCCCGGAGCCGGGGATGGCCGCCATGTCTTCATCCACTCCCTGGCCGCGGGCCGCCCCCTGAAAGAAGTGGTCGGCAACCCGCGCGGCGAGCATCTGCGCATGGCCAGGGAGATGCTCGACAGCATCCCCCCCGCCATCCGGGATGCGGCCAGGAACGGTTTCGGGGCCAGGGCGCTGGTGTACGGCCTTCTTCTTGATCCTGGCGGGGAGATCCGGGCGAAGCAGCTTGCCGCTCTGGAAAAGGAAGGGGATCCTGAGGCGCGGCAGGAGCTTGCCCGGCTTCTCCCTGCCCTCGATGGGATTCTTCAGGAAATGCGGTTGCCCCTGGTGGATCTGGCCATGCCAGCCTTGAAAAGCCTTTCCCCAGGCCAGTATGGGGCGTTCAAGAGAACCGTTGACCGGCTCATGCAGGCCGATGGCAGGATCGACCTGTTCGAGTATGCCCTGCGGTATGTGCTGTTCAGACATCTGGAGGCCAGGTTCCGGTCTCCTGCCTCCACACCCCTGGCGCCGTCCCGCTCCCTTGCCCGGATGAGCGACGAGATCTCCCGCGTGCTCTCTCTGCTTTCCCGGCTTGGGCATGGGGACGAGGAGCTGGCGCAAAAATCGCTGATGCAGGCGGTCCGGGTTTTCGGCAAGGAGATGAAGCTGTTTGCCTACCTGCCTGCCTCGGCGTGTTCGTTCAAGGAATTCGACAGTGCCCTGAAAATTATCGCCAAGGGCACCATCGAAACCAGGCAACAGGTTCTCGCCGCAGCCCTTGATTGTATTACCTACGACGAAAAGATCACCCTCCGCGAGGCCGAGCTGTTCCGGGCCATGGCCGAGGCGCTCGATTGCCCGGTGCCGCCCTGGCTGACCGTGGCTGAGGCATCCGCAGGCACTGCCGGCCAGTTTACCGGATAGTTACGGTTTAGCCTCACCACCAGAACTCGGGATATCGCCTCGTTTTCGGGATGTTGTTCACGAGCAGCGCGATCACCAGCATGATGCAGGCCCCGGCTCCGGCGGGAACAAGCGCGTAGAGATAGCCCAGGGCGTAGATCTTCTCGCTGCCGATCACGGCGATGAGGGCGGTGGCGCCGCCGGGCGGGTGCAGGGTTTTGGTGAGGTGCATCACCGCGATGGCCGTGGCCACCGCCACCGCCGCCGCCAGCCACATGTGCGGGGCCAGCATCTTGTAGCTGGCCACCCCGATCAGCGCCGAAAGCACATGGCCGCCGAGCAGATTGCGCGGCTGGGCCAAGGGGCTTTTTATGGCGCCGTAGATCAAGACCGCCGAAGCGCCGAAGGAGCCGATCAGCATGAGCAGGTCCGATTGGGGCAAGAGATTGTAGTTGATGAAGGCCACCGCGGCAATGCCGAGAAAGGCGCCGGTCCAGGACCAGAAAACCTCGGACAGGCTGACCCTCGGCGGGCTTGTCGTTGTGCCGCGCATCTTGTCGAAATAGTTCATAGGGTACCCCTTTCCGGAAAGGCGTGCATGAGATCGCCGCGGGTGAGAATGCCGAGCAGCCGGTTCGAGGTGTCCGTCACCGGCACCCGGTTGATGCCTTTTTCCCGCATCAGTTTGCCAGCCTCGTGCAGCAGGGAGTTTTCTAGAACCGTGACCACGGGGGTGGTCATGATTTCCCCGGCGGTTTTGCCTCGCATGGAGAGCGCGGGGCAGCCGCCGCTGGCAAGGCTCTCGGCGATAAGCGCCATGCAGGAGGTTTGGTGGCCGTCGCCCATGTTCCGGAAAAAATCCTGCTCCGAGAGGACGCCGGCCACGGTGCCATCCTCGTGTACCACGGGAAGGCCGGTGATGTGGTGTTTGGCCATGCGCGCCGCTGCCTCGGCAAGGGGCGTCGCGGGGAGGACCGTTACGACCTTGCGGGTCATGATCTCGGCGACACGCAAGCTGTTGTACAATCGTGTTTCCGCATGCTGATAGGCGAGGATGTAGAGTTCCTTGAAATCCCCGGCCGAGATGTCGAGATAGCCGGGGATTTTTTTCATCGCCTCGTAGACATCCTCGTCCGAGAGAAGCTCTGCCGGGTTTGGTCCGGGACTGGTTCGTTGCGACATCAGCGGTTCCCCCTTGTGCTGAATTGAAAGAGACGCATGGGCCGGTTGCAGGATGAACCGTATTGCAAAAAACGGCTCCCGGCATTGACCTAGGTCAAGTGCTGTAATTATCTTATCCAGAGACAGGCGCGGGAAACAAGGGCGAAGAAAAAAAGATGCCTGTCCGCGAGGATCCCGACGCGAACTCAAGCGCGGACCATATTGACTTCCGGCGGTGATGCGGGTAAATGATCATTCTTGCCCGGGCAGTGTCAGCGGCGACAGAAAGGAGAAAAATCATGTTCAATATATTGGTGTTGGCCACGACAAATAAGGGAAAGCTTAAGGAGTTCAGGGAGCTGCTCAAGGACTTCCCGGTGGAGATCCGCAGCCTGGCCGATTTTGGTCCCATCCCCGAAGTGGTTGAGGATGGAGAAACCTTTGATGACAACGCCTACAAAAAGGCGCATTTCACCGCCAAGGTTTTGGGGCTGCCGTGTATTGCCGACGATTCCGGGCTGGCGGTGGAGGCGCTCAATGGCGCGCCCGGCGTGTACTCGGCCCGCTATGCCGGGGAAAAGGCCAGCGATGCGGAGAACACCGCCAAGCTGCTCAAGGATATGGAAGGGATTGCCAACCGCAAGGCGGCGTTTCACTGTGTCATCTCCATTGCCGTGCCTTCCGGCCCGGCCCTCACCTACGAGGGAACCTGCGAAGGGGAGCTGCTCACCGCGCCCCGGGGCGAGGATGGCTTTGGCTATGATCCGATTTTCTACTGCCCCACCTTGGGCAAGACCTTTGCCCAAGCCTCCATGGAGGAGAAAAACAAGGTGAGCCACCGGGGCCGCGCCCTGGCCGAGATGGCCGGGGAGTTCGAGCAGGTGCTCAAGTGGGTGAAGCAAAGGCTGAGCGAGGAAAAACCGCCCAAGCCGGACCACGAGCAGTTCGAGCACAACGACTGGTCCGAAGAGATCATGGTGCGCGAGGTGAAGTAGTAGGGGTTTTGGGTCGTGTCGTTACTCCCCTCGCCCACTCGTGGGAGAGGGGAGTTTCCTCTCCAAACGAATCCCCCCGTTTTCCGCAACACACTCTATCCCGGACCCTGTGAGCTGCTTGAACAGCGGTCTGCCAAAGAGAAAAAACTCCATCTCCAGCGAAATTCCGGTTTTTTGGGCAACCTCTTCCCGGATGGCCAGATCGGCGCGGACCATTTCGGTGAGCCGGGCGAGGGAATCCTGCCCCCCTGCTTTGGCGAGCAGATCGGTAAATTCCTTGCCTGGGCAGGCCCGTTCGTGCCGGTCGATTTCGGCCAGGATCGGATCGTTGGGGTTGATCAGGTCGGCGCGGCGCAGGGTGTTTTGGTAGATGGTGGCCAGGAGCGTTTCCGGTTGCCAGCACTCTAGAATCCCGCAGGTTGCGGGGCGGTGCGCATAGATGGTGCAGCCGTTGTTTGCCTCGGCCAGGAAGAGGCAGGTCCAGCCACTCCCCTGCCCCCGGATCTTGAGCAGTTCCACCGGCACCGGCTCAAGCATGCCGGAGGCCGGGTTGTACCCCATCTCCCCTTGCCGGATGGTGACCAGCTGATCGTGGCGGATGTACCCCTGGCGAACAAGGTCGAGATCCTCCCGGCTCAGGGTTGGTCCGCCTTTCCGGCAGCAGGTTCCGCATTGACGGCATTGTTTGGTATCGGTCATGGTTCAGCGATGAAACGGCATGGGGAATTTCGGGCGCAATATGCTCCGTGCCGGTTCGCGAAATGGAGCATTTGTAGCCCTTTTGTGGTTGATTATTTCTCGCATCCTTGTCCAAGCTTCCCTGTAAATAATTTTTTTCATGGAGGCAGCTCTTTGTTTTTCCGTGAAAAAAATCTTCACGTCTGTTCCCGGCAACCCTTCCGCCTCATCCTTGGCATACCCCTTGCGTATACATAAGAGCAAAGCGGTGTACGAAATGATTCTGCGCCGCCCAGGACATCCGAGACAGGAGGCCGGCCATGAAGAACACACTTTACAGCGAAAAAAAAGACGTAGCCCCGGTCGTTGCCGATGCCACTGGCAAGCTAGCCGAAACCTTCTGGTTTGTCAGCTCCTTTGTCATGTCGCTGCTCATGGGGCCTTTCGCGGCGGTGCCCGCCATCATCGCGGTTTTTTCCCTGAAAATCGACGGGCCCATGCCCCTTAACATCTCTTGATCACGAGGGTACACCATGAACGCACCTTCCCGGACCACCACTGAAACCTCCGCCCCCAGCTTTGTCCATCCCTTGCTGGCCGATAATCAGGCCGTGTTCACCATCAGCGCCGCCGCCGAGATGCTGGCCATAACCCCGCGCACCTTGCGGATGTATGAGAGCGACGGGCTGTTGTCCCCGGTCCGGCACGGCAAGTGGCGCTATTACAGCCTGGACAACCTGAAATGGGTTTCCTGCCTGCGCTCCATGATCCACGAGCACGGGATCAGCCTGGCCGCCATCCATAAGCTGCTGCAATACACCCCCTGCTGGAACATCGCCGGCTGTCCCTTTGAAAAACGCAAACTCTGCACGGCCTTCATGTCCAGCGGGCTGGTGCCGAAAAAGATCGCGCCCCTCGGCGACCGGACAATGTCCGCCTGATAGCTTGCGTCTTTCGCTTCGCATCGTGTACAACGTAAGCAGTCACAGGGCACCGCAGCTCCTTTGTCATCGGCCTGTTCGCATACTTGGTGTATAGCGAACAGGCCTCTTTCGCGGATCTGCAGCACCCTGCAACCGCTTACATATTTGCCTTACACCAGAGCAGTTATTGTACAACGTGTAACAACCCAACCCGGAGGTACGCCTTGAACCAATTTTACAAGAACCTGTCCATCTGGCTGGTCATCGCCCTGGTGGGCTTGCTGCTGATCAATCTCTTCAATCCCGCGGGCGAGCCGGTCAACCAGATCAGCTACAACGATTTTCTGGAAAGCGTCAATTCGGGCAAGGTGAGCCGGGTCACCGTCACCGAGAATGTGGCAGAGGCCCAGGATCTGGTGGGCAACCGTTTCAAGACCGTGTTGCCGGATAATCTGGAACAGGTGAAGCCCTTTATGAAGGAGGGAGTCACCCTCCAGGTGGAAAAGAAAAAAGAGCCCCATTGGCTGGTATCCATCCTGGGCTCCTGGCTGCCCATGATTGTTCTGGTGGGCCTGGGTCTCTATTTCATGCGCCAGCAGCAGGGCGGGGGCGGCAAGGGGTTGATGACCTTCGGCAAGAGCCGGGCCCGCCTCATCGAGGGCGAGGAATCCAAGATCACCTTTGCCGATGTGGCGGGCATCGAAGAGGCCCGCGACGAATTGGGCGAGATCGTTGATTTTCTCCGCGATCCTTCCATCTTCACCCGGGTGGGGGCCAAGATTCCCAAGGGCGTGCTCCTCTCCGGCGAGCCGGGCACGGGCAAAACCCTGCTGGCCCGCGCCATTGCCGGGGAGGCCCAGGTGCCGTTTTTTTCCATCAGCGGCTCGGATTTCGTCGAGATGTATGTGGGCGTCGGCGCCAGCCGGGTGCGGGATCTGTTCAAGGAGGCCAAGAAGAAGGCGCCCTGCATCATCTTTATCGATGAGATCGATGCGGTGGGCCGCCAGCGCGGGGCAGGGACCGGCGGCGGCAACGACGAGCGGGAGCAGACCCTGAACCAGCTGCTGGTGGAGATGGACGGTTTCGAGGCCAATGCCGGGGTCATCATCGTCGCGGCCACCAACCGGCCCGACATCCTGGACCCGGCCCTCAAGCGGCCGGGCCGCTTCGACCGGCAGATCATCGTGCCTCTTCCCGATGTGCGGGGCAGGGAAAAGATTCTCAAGGTCCACGCCGCCAAGGTCCAGTTGGAGGGCGATGTGGATATGGCGATCATCGCCAAGGGCACCCCTGGATTTTCCGGGGCCGAGCTGGCCAATATGGTCAACGAGGCAGCCTTGATGGCGGCCCGTTTCGAGGTGGGCAAGATCTCCATGGCCCTCATGGAAAAAGCCAAGGACAAGGTGATGATGGGGGCGGAGCGCACCAGCATGATCCTCACCGGCAAGGACAAGGAACTCACCGCCTTTCACGAGGCGGGCCATGCCCTGGTGGCCCGGCTGCTGCCCGGCACCGATCCGGTGCACAAGGTGACCATCATCCCCCGGGGGAGAGCCCTGGGGCTGACCATGCAGCTGCCCACCGACGAGAAGCATTCGCAATCCCGCTCCTGGCTGATGAACAACCTCTGCATCCTCCTGGGCGGCCGGGTGGCCGAGGAGATCGTTTTCGGCGACGTGACCACCGGCGCGGGCAACGACATCGAACGGGCCTCGAACATCGCCCGGAAGATGGTCTGCGAGTGGGGGATGAGCGAGGCCATCGGCCCGATGAACTTTGCCGGTCCCGATGAAATGGGGCGGAGCAGGCAGCCCTACAGCGGGGAAACAGCAGTCAAGATCGATCAGGCCGTGACCGGACTGGTGACCGAGGCCAGGGATACGGCGACCCGGCTGCTCAATGACAACCGGGTGATCCTGGAGGCCATGGCCAAGGCGTTGCTGGAAAAGGAAACCATCGGCAGCGAGGATATCGACAGGTTGATGGCGGCTGGCTGATAATTGAGTGCTGTTCTTAGGGCGTTCGGCGGCGGGGGGAAACTTCTGCCGCCTTTTTTGTTTGTCCGGGTAGTTTGTTCATTTCTTTGCTTGCCCAAAGAAACGAACCAAAGAAAAGGCACCCGTGTCACTTGTCCCGCCGTTGGCGGGATGCCCGGAGTTTATGCCCCGCATGGGGTACTCCTCGATGCTGCCGGGGCTTTGCAAACTCGCTGCGCTCAAACAGTGCAAAGCCCTTTTTCGGCAGCCTCTCCGGTGCTCGGCTGCGTGCCAATGGGAGTCTTCCGAGGAACCTTTCTGTCCATCACTTTGCCATCAGGTTCTCCTTGACAGGTCCAGCCTGGCAAGGGTAGGAATCTGGTTTGAAAAAAAATTACCGGGCTATGTCCAGCATGGTCTGGTGAGAAAAGTGCAAAAGGCAAAAAAGTCCCCTCTCCCCTTGCGGGAGAGGGATAGGGAGAGGG
>Ga0074199_1000659_pt1 | contig 46091 bp, 35 predicted proteins | sample EPASupsiteSAE347_FD_64528 | JGI IMG/M metagenome (GOLD analysis project Ga0074199, IMG submission 64528) | Bioremediated contaminated groundwater from EPA Superfund site, New Mexico - Sample SAE3-47 | ecosystem: Environmental > Aquatic > Deep subsurface > Groundwater > Contaminated ... | reverse complement strand
CCAAAGTCGTGGGCAAGGCCGGGCGCAAGGGGCTCAATATCGGATACAGCGGTTCCCATTTCGGCGGCGACCTGGGCGGGTTCATGAACGACAATGTCGGCAAGGCCTGCGAAGACGCCGTTATCCAGGGCGTGGAATTTCTTGAAAAACAACTGGACAAAATTCCCTGGGAAGGCTCGGTCATTAAAACCGGCGATAAAGTCCTGATTAACCGCGGCAGCCGGGAAGGGGTGGAGGAAGGCAATATTTTCGTGGTCGGTACCACCGAATCAATCACCGACAAGGATACCGGCGAAGTTCTTGATACGGAAATGAAACAGGTCGGCAAAATAAAGGCCGTGACGATCAAGGAAAAAATCAGCTATTGCGAAGCCCTGGAAGGCGGCGATAAGATCAAGGCCGATATGTCCGTCCAGCCGGAAAAGTGATTTTTCAGCGTCCACTGAAACCATGAAAATATTATTCAAGTCCATCGCTTTCTGCCTGGCGGCGGCGCCGGCCATGGTATTTGGGAATCTTGGCGACAACGAACTGAAGATATCTGAAACCTACGGTTCCCCTCTGAATGAGCAAAAATTGTCCCAATCACTGGTGGAGCGGCATTATCGTTTCAATGGCATGGCGATTTCCGTCGTTTTTCTCAATGGAACCAGCCAGTGCGAGGAGTATAAACAGCTTGACGGCGCGCCATTGACGGAGGAACAAATCCAGTCGCTGTTGGGCGCGAACGCAAATAATTTGTCATGGGTTTCCAGGCCATCTTCATCCGGATCGGCGCGGGAATGGATCATTGCCGGCCCAAATCCTTCCGTTGACGCCTCGGCATCATCCAGGGACCAGGCGGTTTTGGCGGTTTCACCAAGACATGTATCCGGCGATGGAACGAAGATGGTTGCGGTTGGCGTGCTCAGGCCGGATGATAATTCCTCGTCCGCTCCCTCCGCTCCGCCGGTTCTGCGGCGCGCGGTCTGCGTGCAGGAACCGGACAAGAGCGCTCTGAAAATATTCACATCCGCATACGAAAACGTTGCCAGACATGAACGGAGCTCACGGCCGATTGCGGATAAATAATATTGCATTGCCGGCAAAAGCGGAGTAAGCATTCACGTTATCCAGATGAAGCTCCGTTTTTTCAGTTTAATTCTTGCGTTCTTGCTGGCCGGATTTTTCTCCAGTTCATTCGCCGCCGATCCGCCTCCTGACGCCGACGGATCCGCCGAAACGGAAATAGATTTTGCGCCGTTGTTTCAGAAAGGCGCGGATATCTACGGCAACAAGCGCTGGCGGGCTCTGGGGCCTTTGCTTGAATCCCGGCAAAGTGACAAAGGCGCCGATCTTTTCGCGCTAAGGCCATTATACAGTTATCTCTTTGATCCGGCCGAAAATATTTACCGGCGCCAGATTGTCTATCCGGTTTGGATGGCAAAGGGCAATGATGTGGAACGATCCTGGCATTTTATGCTTTTATTTCACTATCATGACTTTGACATCAACGACCCTTATTCAAAGTATCGTCTGTGGCTTCTTCCATTTTATTTCCAGGGCCGGGACATTAACCATGTGCCTTATCTGGCAATATTTCCGCTGGCCGGCAGTATCCGCGAATTTATACTGTTCGATGAATTTCGTTTTGCGCTTTTCCCCTTCACCCTCTTTGCCCGCGTCAATGATGTCAAGACCACGGCCGTTCTCTGGCCGATTCTGGCGAGAACAACCGGCGGCGGCAACGACCGCTTGAGCGTTTTTCCGCTGTTTGGGTATTCAAAATTACGCGCGGAATCGGAAAAGTATTATTTTTTATGGCCGATTTGGACCTATGCCCATTATGAACGGCCGCAGTCTCCCGGCTATGGTTACATTCTTTTCCCGTTCTATGGCCGGGTCAGGCTGGAAAACCAGACTTCGGAGATGATTATTCCGCCGCTGTTCCGCTTTGCGGAGGGAAAGGACCAACGGCTGACCTATTGTCCCTGGCCGTTCCTGCAATACAGCGCCGGCGTTGAAAACAGGTTTTATATCTGGCCGTTGATTGGCCACAAAAACAGGGACACCAGCAAATATTCTTTTTTCCTCTGGCCGTTGGGGTCGCGCTTTGAACACACGGCGCCCTTTTACGAGCATACCCGCTTGATGTTTATCCCGTTTTTATATTCAACCTCAACAAAGGGATCGTTTGACAAGCCGGACCGCAAAATGGACCAGCCGCGCAAGACGCTCAAAATTTGGCCGTTATTTTCATATGTCGGCGACACAAATGCAAAGCGTTTTTCCATGTTAAGTCTTTTCCCATACCGGGATTACGACGCCATTGATCGCAATTATTCCCCTTTGTGGACGATTTACACTCATTCCTCCTTCAAAGATCGGCGCGAGGACGAATTATTGTGGGGCTTGATAAGGTTGCGGCAATCAGAAAACGAAGAAAGATTTTCATTGTTTCCGTTGATTTCCGTGGCGCGGGAGAAGAAAAACAACGAATTTACCTGGTCATTTTTAAAGGGCTTGATTGCCAGAGAGAAAGCTGGCGAAAAAAGATCGTTTCGGCTATTATATTTCATCAGATTTTAATTTAAAACAATGATTACACGCGAACCAGAGTTTTATACGCCGGCATTGAACACGCGCGGACAATTCGGCCGGTTTGGCCTGATCATCTGCCGCAACGCCGGACTGGCCCTGCTGGTGCTTTGGGAGGCGTTGCTGGATTTAAGGTTCGTATTCAGCAAACGTTCGCGCCCGATGGTTCTCGGGCAGTTTTATATCGTTGGCATAAAGAGTCTCGGGGTCATCACGGTGGTGGGCATGTTTACCGGCATGATTCTGGCCCTGCAGACCGGACTTGAATTGCGCAAATTCGGCCAGGAAGTCAATATCGGCGCGGCGGTCATGATTACCATGCTCCGGGAAATGGGGCCATTCATGACGGCGATGATATTGTCGGCCAGCGTTGGATCCGCCATGGCGGCCGAGCTTGGAACGATGGTTGTTTCTGAGGAAATCGCGGCGCTGGAAGTGATGTCCATCCCGCCGGTCCGGTTCCTGGTCATGCCGCGTCTGGCGGCGATGATGGTCATGACGCCGCTCCTGACTTTTTACGCCTGTATGCTCGGCGTGTTCGGCGGCGCAATAGTCGGCAATACACAATTGGGCGTCAGTTTTAACGCTTATTTTGACAATGCCATCCGCTGGGCCGTGAACAAGGATTTATACATCGGCCTTTTTAAGGCCTTTATTTTCGGGATTATGATCACGATCATTTCATGTCATCAGGGGTTTTCCACGACCGAGGGCGCGGTCGGGGTGGGGCGGGCCACCCGGCGCAGTGTGATCATTTCCTTCCTCTCATTGCTGATTGTCGGCTATATCATCACGAGGTTATTGTACGAATGATCAGGTTTGAACGGGTTACGAAATATTTCGGTGAAAAGAAGGTGCTGGAAAACGTTGACTTTGCGGTCGCTCCCGGTGAGACTTTTGTGATCGTCGGTTTTTCCGGCGCGGGAAAAAGCGTTACTCTCAAGCACATGATCCGCCTGCTGACCCCCGATTACGGCAAGGTATATGTCGGCGGGGAGGTCATCAGCCAGGCTTCGGGCCGGGAACTGCAGAAATTGCGGGAGCGATTCGGCGTTCTTTTCCAGGGCGCCGCTTTACTGGAATGGATGAGCGTGGGCGAAAATGTCGGCCTGCCGTTGCGGGAAAAGACAAACATGAGCGAGCATGATATACGGCGCAGAGTCAACGAGCGGTTGGAGCAGGTCAATCTCAGCCACGTGTATGATTTGTCGCCCTCGGAATTGTCCGGGGGCATGCGCAAGCGCGTCGGCCTTGCCCGGGCGCTGGTGATGAACCCGGATATTATTTTATATGACGAGCCCACCTCCGGCCTTGATCCGGTCACCTCCCGTTCAATTGACCAGCTTATTGAACGGATGCGGAATGAGTTGAAAGTCACCAACGTGGTCGTAACCCACGATCTTTTCAGCGCGCTGGCGATCGGCACGCGCATTGCCATGATTCATAACGGCCGGATACTGGAGATATCAACGCCGTCCGAGTTTATCCGGTCGCAGAATGAAATCGTCAAAAACTTTCTTGATTCGCAATATATCACAAAACGAGGCAAATGGGAGGCGCAAATCAATGAGACGCAGGAAAATTAGAGAGTTGTCAATGGAAGTCATGGTGGGCACGTTTATGTTTGCGGTGCTTATTGCGCTGTGCGTGTTCACGATCGTCCTCAGCCGCGAAAATTTTCTTCAGAAAACCTATCCGTTTGAGGTTGTTTTTGACGACATCATGGGGTTGCGGGATGGCGACAACGTGGTTGTGCGCGGCATGACCGTGGGGAAAATCAAAAGTCTGCTGATGAAGGAAGACGGCGTCCACCTTGTCGCCGCGCTTCAGCATCCGGTGTTTTTAAAAACCGATTACAAGGTGGAAGTGGTTGCCACCTCGGTGCTTGGCGGACGCTATCTGCAGATTTACGAAGGAAAATTGGAGTCACCGCCGCTGGCGGCCGGCACGCTTGTGCGCGGCACAAAACCGAATGATCTTATTACGCTGGTCTCGGCCGTTGCCGATGATGTCAAGGATATCACCGGAAAAATCAGGAAGGGGGAGGGCACGCTCGGCAAACTGGTTTATGATGACACTTTGTATAACGACGCCCGCGACGTCGTGGCTGATGTGAAAATGTCCATAAGGGAACGCAATTTATTGGAAAACCTTGAAAATTCAGCGGACAATCTGAACCAGATATCGGAAAAGATCAACGGCGGCGCGGGCACACTCGGCAAACTGGTCAACGATGACACTCTTTATGTCGAAGCCAAGAAAATGATCAAGGATGTCCGCATGACGGTGGATGATCTGCGCGAAACTTCGCCGATCGTAACTTTCTCGAGTATTTACTTCGGGGCGTTTTAATGATTTTGGATTTGAGGTTTAAAATCGAAAATCTGCAATCCAAAATCTAAAATTATTGCAGGTTCAGGCTGTAGTTCGGCGCTTCCTTGATAATCTTGACATCGTGCGGATGCCCTTCGCGGACGCCGGCGGAGGAGATAAGCGTAAATGATCCGCTCTTCTGGAGGGTGGCGGTTGTCCTTGACCCGCAGTAACCCATGGAGGCCCTCAGTCCCCCCGAATATTGCATAAGCACTTTTTCAACATTGCCGGCATAAGGCACAATGCCTTCAATACCCTGCGGGATAAGTTCAGCATCGCTGGCATCGCTCTGGCCATAGCGTTCGCGGCTTCCCATGCCCGATTTCATTGCCGCCAGACTGCCCATGCCGCGGTAAAGCACATATTGGCGCCCCTGATGGATGATTTTTTCTCCGGGGCTTTCATCCGTGCCGGCCAGGGCCGAACCCATCATAACTGTGTCCGCGCCGGCAACGATTGCCTTGGCAACGTCGCCGGTATAACGGATGCCGCCGTCGGCGATAATGGGGATTTCCGACTTCAGCGCCTGTGCGCACCGGTAGATGGCGGAAATCTGCGGTATACCTACTCCGGCAATCACGCGCGTTGTGCAGATTGAACCGGGGCCGATGCCGACTTTTACGGCGTCTGCGCCGGCTTTAAGCAGGGCTTTCGCGGCTTCGCCGGTGGCGATATTGCCGGCAATGACGTCCAGGTCGGGCAGGTTCTTTTTTATCCAAGCGCACATTTCAATGACATTGCGGCTGTGGCCGTGAGCCGTGTCAACGACCAGCACGTCAACATCCTTTTCGGCGAGCGCTTCGGCCCGTTCGTGATCATTGGCGCCGATGGCCGCGCCGACCCGGAGGCGGTGCCGGTCATCGCGGTTGAAGAGCGGCTGGGCATTTTCAATCAAGGTGCTGACATCGGAAAAACTGTAAAGCCCGACCAGTTTTCCCTTGTCAACCAGGGGAAGTTTGCCGATTTTGTTGCGTTGCATTATTTCGTAAGCTTTTTTCAAGGTTGTTTCCGGCCCGGCCGTGATGACTTCCCTGGTCATTATTTCACTCACGCGCACGTTGGGGCCATGGGCGAATTTCATGTCGGCCCCCGTTAAAATGCCGACCAGCAGATCATGATCGTCCATGATGGGGAACCCGGAAAAACTGTAGCCTTTTGTCAGTTTGGTTTGTTTAACGTGGTTTAAGGTGTCGGAAGCGCGGAAGGTGATCGGGTGAAGAATAAGTCCGTTCAGATAGTGTTTGACGATTTCCACCTCCCGGCATTGCCGGTTGATTTCAAGATTTTTATGGATGATGCCGATGCCCCCGATCATGGCCATGGCGATTGCCATCCTGCTTTCGGTTACCGTGTCCATGGCGGCGCTGACGAATGGAATGTTCACCTTTATCCGGCGCGTCAGCCGGCTGGTGATATCGGCGTCTTTCGGCAGAAAATCGGCGTAGCGCGGGAGCAGGGAAACATCGTCAAAGGTAATGCTTTGATTGCCCAGGGCTTTAAAAAATGAATCAACCTGTCTGGTTTTTGGCATGGTGGATTAACCCTTTCATTAAAAGCAAGTGTTCACGGCTGGGATTTTTTTAAGTCCAGCGCCTCTCTTATTTTTTTGGCCAATTCCTCAAAAGTGAACGGTTTTTGGAGAAAGACCGTATTTTTATCCATTCCGGCCGATTCGGCGGCCATGCTGTTGGTATATCCGGACATGAAAATTGCCTTCAATTGAGGGCGAGTTTCACGCAAGATGGAAATCAACTCAACGCCGTTCATGTCAGGCATGATAATATCGGATAAAACGACGTCAATGGTATCCTTGTATTCCCGGCAAAGCGAAATGGACTTGGATGAATTTGTCGCCGACAACACCTTGTAGCCGATTTTTGATAAAATCTGGTTGAGCATGCTCACAATGTGGATTTCATCATCCACAATCAGGATGGTCTCAGAACCGCCGGGCAGGTCGCTAATCTTCGGGGACGGCGGTTCTTCAACGGCCTTTTCCGTTGATTGCGGAAGATAAACCTTGAAGGTGGTTCCCCGGCCGACTTCCGAATAGCAGATGATTTCCCCGCCGAACTGACGGATAATGCCGAAAACAGACGACAATCCGAGCCCCATCCCTTTTCCATTTTTTTTGGTGGTAAAAAATGGCTCAAAAATTTTTTCCAGCACCTCCGGCGGCATGCCCATGCCGGTGTCGCTGACTTGCAGCAGAACATATTTACCCGGTTTGAGTTCCGGATGACTCGCGCAAAAATGATCGTCCAGGATGGTATTACCCGTTTCAATCGTGAATTCACCCCCGGAAGACATGGCGTCGCGCGAATTGGCGGCAAAATTAGTGATGATTCTTTCAATGCGTGATATGTCGGCGCTGATATTCCATAATTGCTGATCCAGGCGCGTGGCAATGGTGATATTCGGGCCAAGCATCTGGACAAGCATTCTTTGCATGTTTTGAACCACGGTGTTCAGATTAAGCGTCTTCAGTTCGGATTTCTTTTCGGCGCTTATATCGAAAAGTTGGCGGGTCAGCGCCGTTCCACGCTCAACGGTTTGCATGATTTCAACAAGGTAGGAGCGTTCGTTTTTGCCGAGGTTGTCCGATTGCAGGACAAGCGAAACATACCCAAGCAGAGTGGTCAGGATATTGTTGAAATCATGCGCTATTCCGCCGGCCAGGCGCCCGAGCGCTTCTATTCGGCGTGTCCGTTGCCGCAGGATTTCCGCTTTTTTAAGCAGCTCCTCCTGCCGGCATTGTTCCGTAATATCCTTGATGATAACAATACATCCCGTGGTTCCATCATGGCCGTCCATGATGGGATAGGAAAATAAACTGTATTTGCCGGCAATTTTTTCAAATTCAAGGCCGGCAATCGCGCTGGGCTTGTTGAATATTTTGGAGCGGAGAGCGCCGAATGCGCCGCCGGATATTTTTGGCCTGAAAATGTCAAAAAAATCCGCGCCGATCGGATCCGCCCTCAACGGCGCAATCTTCTGAAGCGCGGCCTGGTTGGCCCGCAAAACACGTCGCTTCCGGTCCAGAATCAACATTTCATCGTTAATTGAGTTGAAAGACAATTCCCATTGATTTTGGGATGCCAGTAACGCGTTTTCAACCGTGTGATAGACGGAAATATTGCGGACATGCAGTATTACCGCGTCTTGTCCATGGTAGACCGTCTTCGTAATGAGGCCGACTTCCACCGGGATTTTATGGCCGTCCGTAAAAATACAGGTTTCATCAATATTGGACCATTCGCCTTTTAAAAGTTTTGCAAGGTCATGATCCCATTGGGCCTTGCTTGCCGGGCAAAGCAGGTCATCAAATTTTTTTCCGATAATTTCCTTCAAGGGTTGGTTGCAGAGCCGGCAGAAACTTGCGTTGGTTTCAATTATTGTTCCGGCAAAATCCTGAAGGACTATTCCGTCCGGTGATTGCTGAAATATGGTCTCCAGCCATTCTTTATCGGAGGAATGTTTTTGTTTGCTGCTCACGGTTTTAAATCCGATCTTTCGCCCTGTTTTTTTTTAAGCGAATATTGCGCGATCAGCGTGCAATAAAATCATAGCCGGCCATCAAGTGAAAATAATTGATTGCTTATGCCGCATCTGGTGGTAGACTAGCGAAAAAGAGAATCCTTGTAAAGAGAAATGCCGGATGAAGATTTATCAAGCCAGAGTGGTGAATGCAGTGTTTTACCGTCTTCGCCGCGGGCCCCGCCGCCTGCGCCCCGCCGGCAAGGCGTTTTTTAATTCTGCATTAATTAAAAAATCCGTTTATGCGTTTGTTGCGGCCGCGGCATTGTTTGCCGTCCCATCTGCGCCAGGCCAGGTCGAAGTCGGCTTGACCGTCGAGCCGGTTCGCGTCCTTCTCTATGAGCCGGTTCGCGCCACCGTTGTCATCCGCAATAATACCGGCGGGATGCTGGCGTTTGATGCCGGGCAGGGGGCGGCCCGTTTCTTTTTTGACGTGGAACGCGACAAGAACGAAACCATCGCGCCGATTGAACGCAGCCCGCTTTTATTCGGGTTGAAATTGGTTCCGGCCGGAAGCATAACCAACGTTTTTAATCTGACTTCGTTATATGCAATGCCGTCGCGGGGTATCTACAAGGTGAGGGCTTGTCTTGAATGGAATAATATCTTGCTGGTGTCGCCCGCGGTCGAACTGGAAATACTCAATGGTTTTGAAATCGCACGCGTGATTGCCGGCGTGCCGGGACAAGAGGGGGCGCGGCGCGTCTATGTCCTTGAATACCTGACTCAGAAAAAAGGCGAACAGTTTTATCTGCGGATCGAGGATCCTGATTCTACAACCATTTATGGCATGCACCGCTTGGGGCATATTGTCCGCGTCCGAAAACCGGAAATGAAAGTTGATGAAGCCGGCAATGTGCATGTCCTCTTTCAGACAATGTCCATGATTTTTATTCATACCGCTTTCACGCCATACGGCGTTCAATTATTTTCCAGAGAGTATGCGGACCGAAGCAATAAAATCAGCCTGAATAGTCTGCCGAGCGGGCAGGTATCAGTTTCCCCATTGCCTCCGGATGAACAAAAAGCGGCGGAAAATGCTTCGTCCTCAACCCAGAGCATGCCTAAAGCGCGGCTCGGCCGGGGCGGTCTTTTTGGCCAAAAATCGGAGTAGAAAATAACCCATTATGCGGTTGACTCATAACAATTTGTTCTTATATTCTGACTTTTTGCCCGCAATGCTGTGCGTAGCGTTGCAGGCGGGCTGACTTTTTGCTTCTGATAGACGCACCCGTGGTGAAACTGGCATACACGCTAGGTTCAGGTCCTAGTGGCCGCAAGGCTGTGGAGGTTCAAATCCTCTCGGGTGCACCAAAATTTTCCGGGTTGACACGCGTGGTTGCTTTTGTTTTAATGTGGTCAAACGATAAATCAAAGGAGTGATGCGGGATGAAAGGTAAAATGCGAGTTGTGGATGTAACCGGCTTGACTGAAAACGGGATGTGGAATTACGGCGGAAGTCTGCCGCCGGTCGTCATTCGCCGGTTGGCCGGGAAAGACGAGACGAATTATTCATTCGCGTTAAGTTCGCTTTCCGGCACCTATCTGGAGACGGCGGCCCATCGTCTGCCGCGCGCGCCATCCCTGGATGATATCCCTCCGCGGAAACTGATCATGCCGGCGGCCATTATCCAGCTTGCAGAAAAAAAACCGCGCGAACACATCACTCTTCATGAGTTGAAAAAATACGGAGCGTGTATCAGGAAAGGGGACGCTTTGATTGTTGTCACTGGCTGGGACAGGATGTGGAACAAGACCGGGTTTGTCATGGGGAGTCCCCATTTCACGTCCGAGGCCATGGATTGGATCTTGGCAAAAAATCCGTTTTTGCTGGGCGGCGATATTCCCTGCTATGATGATCCGTCCGCGTCCGAAGGCTTGGTGACCCGCTTATTCAAGCGCAAACTTCTGATCCTGGCGCCATTGATTAACCTGCGCCGCGTGCGTTCCAAGCGCGCCACCTTGATCGTCCTGCCGCCCCGGATCAAGGATACCTGCGCATTTCCCTGCCGGGCGCTGATTGTTGAAAATGGGAATATATAAAGAAATGAGCTTGTCCAGCTTAAAGGATATTGCCGGTAAAGCCGGGGTCTCAACCACCGCGGTCAGCAAGGTTCTTAATCGCGCGCCAATCCGCATTGGTGATGAAAAACGCCGGTTGATTGTCAATATCGCGCGGAAATTTAATTACCGTCCCAATCTGATCGCCCGCAGTCTGAAAAGAAAAAAAGCCGGCGCGATCGGCGTGGTGGTGCCGGATATGAGCACTTTGTTTTATCCGGAATTGATCAGACTTATGGAAGTGGCGCTGTTTGCGCGCGGCTATCAGACGGTTATCTGCAACAGCCAGGATAATGCCATCTGTGAAAAGGAACATCTGGAAACTTTGCGCAGTCGTTTTGTTGACGCCCTGGTCATTGCCCCGGCGCAAAACGGCGCCAACGCGCCTTTGTTGCGCCGTATTTACGAGACCGGCACGCCGGTTTTGTGTATTGACCGTTATTTGCCAAATGAGCCGTTTTGTTATGTCATAACCGATGGGCGGATCTCATCCCGCCGCGGCGCCGTCTGGCTGATTAAAAGGGGCGTCAAGAAAATGTTTTATCTGGGCGAACGCCAGCGCAACCAGGTGTTGGATGACCGGCTTGCGGGCGTAAAAGATGCGGTAAAATTGCTCCCCAAAGATATAATCCTGTGCGCTTCGGAACGCGGAGAAATTCACGAAAAATGCCTTGATGTTTTACGCCGCCGCCCGCAGGCCGCCGGTTTTTTTCTTGAATCAAACAGATTACTGCCCGGGCTTCTGGATGCGGCCCGCGATATTAACCTGACTATTCCGGACGGACTGCCGATAATCGGTTTTGATCCGCCGGTGATGGTGGTCAATGGAGCTGAAGACTTTGCGTCATGGCGGATGCTGACGGCGCCTGTGCCGGTGATAAAACAGAATGTGGCGGGCATGGCGGAGAAGACGGCAAAATACCTTGCGGTCAAATTCGCGAAACCGTCGGCCAAATTTTCCCCCGTGCGCCTGCCGGCGGAAATTTCAGCTCTGTCATTCCCGTGAAAATGTGAATCAGGTATGTATGATTTTTTTTGATCTGGATTCCCGCTTTTGCGGAAATGACATAAAGGAGACATGAACATAGCAGGCAAGGAGTAGGAGAAAATGCTGAAAGGAAACATAAAATCATGAAAACAAAAAACATAAAAAACATATTCCTGACCGGCGGGAGCGGAAAGATAGGACGAGCCTTATTGCCGGAACTGGTCAAGGCCGGTTATCGCATCCGGGCGTTGAAATTTGATAATGAAAAAATTGAGAATTTAAAGAACGTTGAAATAATGCCCGGCGATTTGCGCGATGCCGGCTTGGCAAAAAAGGCGCTGAAGGACATGGATGCGGTCATCCACCTGGCAAATTGCAAGGAAAACCGCGAGCTTTTCATGGATACAAACGTCAAAGGCGCGTTTTATCTGCTGGATGAAAGCAAAAACTGCGGCCATATCAAACAGTTTGTTCAGGCCGGGTCGGACGCCAGGGTGGGGATATTTTATTACCCGCATCCTTTCCCGATTGATGAAACCATGCCGCATCAGGCCTATCCGGGATATTACGCTTTTTCCAAGGTCCTGGAGGAAACAATGTGCGAGCAATACATCATTCAATACAAACTGCCCATTACCGTTCTCAGGTTTTCATGGGTGCATGACGAGGATGATATTCTGGCGCATTTGACGCTCAAGGAACCTAATTTCGGCGTGCCGGTCTGGAAGGAACTGGCTAAAACTCCAAAACAAAAGGAATTTTTCAGGAGAAAAATGGATGGGGTCGCCAAGCTTGTCCATCCGGGCGGAAAACCAGGGATCCGGCACATTGTCGGCATCAAAGACGTTATTCAGGGTATTATGCTCTCCATCGGCAACCAGGCGGCCATCGGGCAGGCTTTTGCCATCACCGGTCCCTCGGCATTCAGCTACGGGGTTGCCGCCGAATACGCGGCGAAAAAACTTGATTTGCCGGTCGTGGAGTTCGTCTGCGATTATTTCCATGATTTTTCGCACAGCATTGCAAAGGCGCGCTCAATTTTGGGGTATAATCCCCGGTATGATATTATGCGCATTATTGACGACGCGGTTGCGTTCCGTCAGGCCGGCAAAAAACGGTCGCCGCTGAAATATATTGGCTGAATCAGGATGAAAAATATCTCGCAAAGGCCGCCAAGAAAAGAAGATAATTTGCTTTTAGAAAGATAAAAACTTTGCGATCTTGGCGTCTTGCGAAAAAAAAACGAGGAGGAATAATCATGCAGACAATTAATTATGGCATCATTGGGCTTGGCTTTTTTGGCGAGAAACATGCCGAAGTGTTTCAAAACATGCCGGGGGTGAAACTGGCCGCTGTATGCGACCAGCGCGCGGACCGGCTTCGGGAGATGGCGGAAAAATTCAATGTTCCTAAAACTTATGCTGATTATAACGCTCTTTTGAATGATCCTGCGATTGACGCGGTAAGCATCGTCACGCATGTTAATGATCATCGCGACGTTACGATTGCGGCTCTGAAATCCGGGAAACATGTTTTTCTTGAAAAACCGATGGCCGCGGCGTCCGCCGAATGCGACGCGATCGTCGCCGCCGCGAACAATGCCAGGGGAATGTTTATGGTCGGTCATATCTGCCGCTTTGATCCGCGCGTGGCGCTCGCCAAGGAGGCGGTGGATAAAGGACGCATCGGTAAAATTGTCTCCATGCATTCCGCGCGCAACCTGTCGGTTTCTATTGGCGCCGGCGTTCTTGACAAGATTTCATCGCTTATGGGCGACGGTATTCATGATGTGGACATAATGCTCTGGTTGACGCGCGACCGGATTGTTTCAGTCTACGCCCAACACGTCAGCGTGCACGGCCATAAGTATCCGGATATCGGCTGGGCAATGTACCGGTTTGCGGGCGGCGCCGTCGGGGTGATTGAAACGGTCTGGGCATTGCCGGACAGCACGCCCTTTTCTATTGATGCGCGCACGGAAATCATCGGCGACAAAGGCGCGCTCTATATTGACTGCGGCAATGCCGGGTTAACCATTAATGATGCCAAGGGAATGCATAAGCCGGATACGGTTTATTGGCCGAGTCTGTACGGCCAGCGGGCCGGCGTTCTGAGATCAGAATTGAATTACTTTATTGAATGCATTCGCGCCGGCCGGAAACCGGAGGTCATTACGCCTTCCGAATCCAGGGCGGCGGTTGCCGCCATATGCGCGGCGGAACAGTCGGCGGCCTCGGGAAAAGTGGTGAACTTATAAATCCGGAATGTGTTCGAAAAATATAAAAGACAACAGATTGATGCGGTATTAAAAAAAAACAGAAAGGAAAATATCAATGAGCAGACAGAATAAGAAGTTCGTGATTGGTCAGATTGGCTGCGGCGCGTTTGGGCGCGAACAGCATGGCCCGAATGCATTGGCGAATCCGCACGTGGCAGGATTTAAATGGGCCTGCGACGTGTCGGAAAAGAATGCACAGCTTTTCGCCGACAAATTCAGGGCGGCCAAAACCACCGCCGATTTCAAGGACGTAACCGAAGACCCGGAAGTTGATATTGTCTGTATCGCCACCACCCACGAGGCGCGCGTGCCCATCATTGAGAGCGCGGCCGCGCACGGCAAACACATCTTCTGCGAAAAGCCGCTGGCGATGACGGAAAAGGAATGTTACGATATTATCCGCGCGGTCCGGAAGGCAAAAGTCAAGCTGTGCGTTGATTATATGCGGCGCATGGCGCCGGCGGTTACGGCGCTCAAACGCGAGTGGGTGAAACACAGCGCGAAGCCGAAAAGACAGCCCTGGCGTTATATTGAAGTCCCCCATGACCGGCTTGAGGAGGAAAAGGTCACCGATTTTTTTGTCCGCGTGCAGGATGAAAGTGCAAGCTACCGGATGGTGCATCTTGACCCGTTTCATGGCGGCGGACTGATCATCGGCGAGGCGGGCCACTGGCTCGACCTTTCCTGCTGGCTGTTTGACAACGATCGTCCGGTGGAAGTGCGCGCCTGGGGATCAACACGCATGCGCTACGGCATTCATCTGGCGTTTCAGAGCGGGAACGCGGCGACCATTGTCATGACGCCGAACGGAACCTTTGATTACCCGAAGGAAATGTATGAAATCGCCTGCGACGGCGCCCTGTTCCGGATGGAATTCTTCCTTGAAAACCAGTATTACGGCCGTCCCGGAGCGGAACGCGAGCTTTTTGATCTGGCGCGCGATCCCCTCCCCAAAGTCGGCAAAGAGGGAGGATTATCCGGCTTCCTTAAAAAACGCCGCGCCAGTTGTAAGGGCACGGGAAACATGAAAAAAGTATGGGATAATTTATTGGCGGACCATGGCTATATAATCATGTTTAACGGGTTTATAGACTCGGTCCGGAACGATACCAAAACACCCTGCGATGAAATGGCCGGATATCGGACAACCATGCTGTGCGAGCTGGCCATGAAATCCGCCTTGCTTAATCAGCCTCTGCCCGTGCCGGCGGAGAAATGGGATTGGTACGTGCATCTTGGATGATGCGCGAGCGCGAAGATTTCAGTTTCTTTGCGTTAAAAAGTCGGCTTCAGTCTTGCGGTCCCATGCTTTAATGCGCGTGAGCTCCGTGTTCCTTATGTGCGGATAAAGCACGATTTTGCCCTCGGTGGCCGTGTTTTTTACCATTTCAATCGCCCTGGGAAATTGGTCAAGACTGCCGACCATGTCCAGATATGCTCCGGCGTCAAATTTATGTTCGGCCACCAGGCGCAAAGCTTCAAGCATGTCGGCCGGACTGCCGCCGCTTGATCCGCAAAGACGGATTTCATCATAATGGACGCGGAGTGTGTCAAGGTCAATGACATGTTCTCCGCGTTTCAATCCGCCGAATAAATTGAGAACTCCTCCCTTGGCAAGCCATTGCTGGCACTCAATCTGCGCCTTGCGATTGCCGACCGCGACGATTATGTCGTCCGCGCCCTTTCCGTGGCTGACAGTTTTGATCAGTTCCGGTCCGTCTTTGGCAAGCTCCGCATGCAAGGTTGTGTCCGTCTGCCGCGCCTTGCCGGAAAGCCTCTGTTTGAGCTGGTTGAGCCGTTCCGGGATGACGTCCAGAATAATCAGATGGCCGGGCGCAAACCGCAGGGCGGCTTCGGCGTGCATTTGCCCCATCGGTCCGGCGCCGACTATGACGCAAACGCCGCGGTGGCGAAGTCCCAATTTTGGCATACGCGGTGAAACGGGGGTCTCCTGTGAAATATGCAGATGCCGGTCCTGGGCCGAAATTACGCATGACAACGGCTCGCAAAGCGCGCCGGCAAAATAGGGGATATCGGCGGAGGGCAGGGGCAGGAGGCAGTCGGCGGCGATAGTCTCCTCGGTAATGAGCATATATTGGGCGAGATGTCCCGGCAAGGAGTAGCCAATGGCCACTTTTTCCATTCCTTCCGCCCGGCGCGCATAGCGCTCCCGGAAATTTATCGGCGGTGAATTCACTGCCGGCTGCGCCGCAAATCTTTTGCCGACCGGATATTTTCCGGCAACATTCCGGCCGGCCTTGATGATGGTCAGTGAGCCTTCGTCGCCTAAAATGACCGGGAATTCGGCAAGGTCCCAGCCATTGATAAAGGTGTGGTCGCTTCCCTGCGCCACCAGTTTCAGGATTGACGAGCAAACTCCCGCCGCATCCACGCGTGCCAGGGCTTGATTATCGTTCGGCTCCGGAACGGGGATCGTGTCAACCTTGATATTTTCAAATCCCTTGCCGTGCAGGCGGATAGCTTGCATTGAGGATGGAATTGCATTGTTCACGTTTGTCTTTGCCAGAATCTGTCATTCCCGATCAACCCGCTTTAAGCGGATTGTCGGGAATGACTATCACAATATGATAAATTCTGCATTCTGCCTTCATAATTCTGCCTTTCTTCGCGGCGGCAGATGAATGCAATGCCCTCCGACCGCATGCGCCGCCTCCATCCAGGCTTCGGAAAAAGTAGGATGGACATGAACAGTTCTGCCAAGTTCTTCATAAGTCAGCTCGGATTGAATTGCCAGCGTTGCTTCGGCAACCAATTCCGCGGCATGGGCGCCGACCGCCGCCGCGCCAAGAAGCTGTCCGGTCGCGGGATCGGCAATCCATTTGACGAAGCCGATTGTTTCGCCGGAAGAAATCGCCTTGCCAAGCGCGGCAAACGGAAACTTGCCGGCGATAATTTTACGGTTTGTTTTGGCCGCTTCCTGCTCGCTCAGTCCGGCCACGCCGATTTCGGGGGATGTAAATATGCACGACGGTATTATTTGCGGGCGGTCAGGGCGGCGGCGTCCCAGCGCGGTTTCCACGGCAAGAATTCCCTGGGCCGTGGCCGCATGGGCGAGCTGGCATTTTCCGTTGATATCGCCGATGGCGAAAATGTTTGCCGCGCTCGTGCGGCAGGAAAAATCCGTTTCAATAAAGCCTTTCTCATTCGTTTTCAGTCCGCATTGTTCCAGCGCCAGATCGGCGCTGGCCGGGACACGTCCGGCGGCGCAAAGCAGTAATTCGGCTTCAAGATTCTTTCCGGCGCATTGTCCTTTGACGCCGTCCTGGCCGCAGGTGATGTTTTCCATGGAAAAGCCGGTCAGGACCTGGATCCGGAGATCATTTTCCATATGCCGGCGGACTTCGCTCCGCAGATCCTTATCCAGGCTGGTCATGATGTCTTCCAGAATTTCAACAATTGTCACCTCCGCGCCGAGCTGGGCGGCCATGCAGGCAAGTTCGCACCCGATAACCCCGCCGCCAAGGACGATTAACTTTGCCGGCAGTTTTTCCAGGTCAAGGAACGCTCTGCTTTCAATAATTTTTTCGCTGCGCGGAAGGAAAGAAGGGAGGGCGGACACAGATCCTGCGGCAATGACAATATTTTTCGCTTCAAGGCGGCTTTCATTGCCGGACGAATCTCTTAGGAGCAAAAGATTGCGTCCGGCAAATGAGGCGGCCGCCCGGATAAAGTCAACGTCGTTTGCCTTGAGCAGATGGGTTATCCCGTTCCGCAGTTTGGCGACAACCCTGTTCTTGTTGCCGATCAATTCCTTGTAATCAAAGGAAATACCCGTAATTTTCAATCCCGGCGGAATTTCATGCCTGGCGCGCGCATAGAAAGATGCCGCGGTAATGAGGGTTTTAGTCGGGATACAGCCCCAATTCAGGCAGGTGCCGCCGGGCAATTCCTTTTCAATCAAGACAACCGAGGCGCCGAGTTGGGCGGCGCGAATCGCCGCCGGATATCCGCCCGGCCCGCCGCCGATTATGGCTATATCATATTTGTCCATTTGTTTGTGTCCTCAAGCAGGTTTTTGATGCGGTTGATAAAACGCGCCGCCATGGCTCCATCCACAATGCGATGGTCGGAAGAAACCGTGGCTTTCATTATGGAGCGGATTTTGATTTCGCCTTTGATTGCGGCCGGCGTTTCAAAAATGCTTGCGATGGCCAGAATCGCGCTCTCGCCGGGATTGATGATGGCCGTAAAATTTTCCACGTTGAGCATGCCCATGTTTGAGATGGTAAAAGTGCTGCCCGTCATTTCGCCCGGCTTCAGTTTTCCATCCCTTGCTTTGGCAACCAGCGCGATGACCTGTTCGTGCAGTTCCGAAAATGAAATCGTGTCGGCATTGCGGATGACCGGCACCACCAGCCCTTCTTTCACGTCAACGGCCAGGCCGAGATGGACGCCGGCGTGCCAGCGCACTGATTTGCCGTCGGTTGTGCTGTTGACGGCCTGAAATTCGGTTAGAGCAATGGCCGAAGCCTTCAGAATAAAATCCGTGACCGAATAAGGCTTGTTTTCTCTTTTAAGCTTTTTTCTGAAATCAAGCAAATCGGTCATATCAATCGCGATCGTAACATAAAAATGGGGTGTGGAAGAAAAACTTTTTGTGAGACGCTGGGCGATAATCTGGCGGATTTTGGTCATTTCCTTCGGTTTTTCCGCTATTTTACGCTCTATATCCTCGGTTGATATTTTCCCGTCCGGGTCGTTGACTTCGACGCTCAGGACGTCAATTCCTTCCTTGATGGCCAGCGCCTTGGCGGCCGGGGTGATCCGGAGTTCATTGTATTTCCTTGCCTCAAGATATTTTAGAACGTCTTTTTCCGTAATGCGTCCGCCGGGACCGGTTCCGGCAATCGGTTCATAGCTGATGGCGTGTTCTTTGGCCGCTTGCCGGGCGCGCGGTGAAATTAATTTGCGATCGGTCTGCGGAGGAGCCGGGACAGGTTGCGGAGCGACAGGGGCGGTTGCAACGTGCGGCCGCGGCGGAATATCGGGGTGGGGGATGGAAACTGCGTCCGGCTTTGCTTCCCTGGCAGGTTCATGGACAACGACCGGAGCCTCCGGAATGGGATCGCCGGGTTGGCCGATGAATGCCACGGGGGTCATGACCGGCACGGATTCGCCTGCGCGGATGAATATTTTCAGCAGGGTTCCATCAACAAAACTTTCAACTTCCAGCACGGCCTTGTCGGTTTCAATTTCAAACAGGACTTCCCCTTTTTTGACCTGGTCGCCGGCCTGCTTGTGCCATTTGAGAATGGTTGATTCCTCAACCGTCTGGCCGAGTTTGGGCATTATGACTGTATGGGCCATTTTTATTCGTATTTCGTGGAGCGTCTCTCGTATTTTGTAAAAGCATCTGCGCTTCACGCATCACGAGCCCCGCTTCACGTTATTAAAACAACGCCTTCACCGCCGCAACGATATCATTCGCATTCGGCAAAAAAGCGGCTTCAAGAATATGCGATTGCGGCGCAATGCCGTTTTTTGCGCCCACCCGCTTGACCGGCGCCTCCAGGTAATCAAAGGCCTGTTCAACGATGTTTGCGGCTATTTCCCCGGTAAAACTGCAGATATTTACGCTCTGGCTGGCGACTACGCATCGGCCGGTCTTGCGCACGGATTGCAGGATGGTTTCCATGTCAAGCGGCACCAAAGAGCGCACGTCAACCACTTCGGCGCTGATTTTTTCCTTCTGGAGCAGGTCGGCGGCTTTGAGGGCGTCATGGACAGCCGGCCCCCAGGCCACGATGCTGACATCATCGCCGGCCTTTTTAATATCGGCGACGCCGATCGGCGCAAGATAGTCTGTTTCAGGAACTTTTCCCTTGATGGGATACAGTAATTGCGATTCGACAAACATGACGGGATTATTGTCGCGGATCGCCGCTTTAAGCAGTCCCTTTACATCATAAGGCGTGGACGGGTAAATCACGTAAAGACCGGGAATATGCGTGAAAATGCTTTCAAGGGTCTGTGAATGCTGGCCGCCGTATCCTTTTCCGCCGCCGACTGAAACCCGGATCACCATGGGAATTTCGATGTTGGCCCCGGACATATAATGCCACTTGGCCGCCTGGTTGCTGATTTGATCGGAGGCCATCAATGCAAAATCCATATACATGAGTTCCACCACCGGCCTTAGGCCCATCATGGCCGCGCCCACGGCCGTTCCGCAGATGGCCGCCTCTGAAATTGGCGCATTAAAAATACGTTCGCGTCCGAATGCTTCCAGAAGTCCCTTGGTGACTTTGAAAGCGCCCCCGTAATCGGCCACGTCTTCGCCGTATAAAATAACCCGGCTGTCGCGCATCATTTCCTCGTAAAGCGCTTCTTTAATGGCGTCTTTGTAACTCAGCTCGCCGTTGACGCGTTTAAACTGGGGCTTTTCCTTCACAATCCTGGTCCGGCGGTAATTTTCCGGGACAGAAGTGCAACTGGTGCTGGTGTACATGTATTTGATGACGTCCCGTGCCTGTGGATCCGGAGCGGCGGCGGCTTTTACCGCGGCCCGGGCATTTCTCTCGCCAACTTTCTTTTGAAGCGCGGCTAATGAAGCCTCATCCAGCACCCCGCATTCTTTCAGTTGCTTTGAAAATACGGCGATTGGATCAACCTCTTTCCAGGCGGCTTCCTCGTCTTTGGTGCGGTATTCGCTGCGCGGGTCGGTCAGGGAATGGCCATAATAACGGTAGGTGTTCAATTCAAGGAGGTAGGGTCCCTGTCCGCTGCGGCATCCTTCCGCCGCGCGCGCAACCGCATCCCGAACCGCGAGAACATCCATGCCGTTGACGACTTCGGCGTGCATGTTGTTATCGGCAAATCCGGCCGCGCGCCGCGCGATGGTCTGAATGCCGGTAACTTCCTTTTCCGCCCGGCCGGTCATGCCGTAATGGTTGTTGTGGATGACAAAAATAATAGGGAGGCCGAATTTTTCCTTTGCGATTTCGTTCGTGAACTGCTGCATCGCCGCCCAGTTCAATGACTCAAGAACCACGCCGTTGGCATAGGCGCCGTCGCCCGCAAAACAACAGACAACGCCTTTGTTGCGCAGGTATCGGCAGCCGAGCGCCGCCCCGGTTGCAATGGGAACGCCGCCGCCGACAATGGCGTTTGCGCCGAGATGATTCATGGTAAAATCGGCGATATGCATTCCGCCGCCGCGGCCTTTGCAATAGCCGTCTTCCTTGCCGAAAAGTTCCGCGATTGTCCGAAAGATATGGTCTTCTATCGCCGCTTCCACAAGGTCATTGCGTGCGGCGGACTTAAGCGAAGGCAAGCGCCTTTGCAAGGCGTCATCCGGCATCAGGCGCAGGGCGATACAGCCCTTGGCGATACTGTCCCCGTGGCCGCGATGGGTGCTGGTTATATAGTCAGCCCATTTCAGCGCGTGGCAGGCGCCGGTGGATGCCGCCTCCTGGCCGATTGAAAGATGGGTTGGACCGCGATAGTTGAAATTCGGGAGGGGATCGTAGGCGCCCGACCGCAGTTTGACGATCATTTCTTCAAACTCGCGGATCGCAAGCATGTCCTCCAGGAGCATGATGGCGGCCGCCGCATCTAATTTGCGGGCGGCGATTTCATGTTTTAAATTGCTTTTGAACGCATAGCAGTTTATAACGCCGCAATCAATCTTGCCCTGGGAAAAATCGGGCCGGTTGTTGCTCAGATAGTTTGGCATGGAGCTTTTCTTCCAAAAGTAAAAAGTCAGAAATAGACATTAACTTCTGAATGTCTGAAATTCTGGTGTCCATTTGGCCGACTGCCGTAATCGTTTTTAGTGAAATTTTCTGCCCTCAAAGCGGATTATCCGCCCTGCGGATCCCTCGGAGCCCGTCGGCTGACGGGCGAGAATGAGCGCGAGGGCTGAAAATTCATCAAAACTGTATAATTCCTGCAAATGGCTAAATGCTTGCAAATTCTGGACGCGGGTCTTCGTCTGCCGGCTGTCAGCTGGCGAGGTCAATTTCCGCCATTATCTTGCCTTCAACGATTTCCTTAAGAGCAATGTCTTCAAAATCGGCTTGCTGGTTTTCAACTTTTACCATGGGCCGCTGGCCGGCAATCAACTGCCGGGACCTTGTCGAAACCATGTTGATCAGCACCGATGTGTTTGGCACTCTATGTCTGGCCGATTCTAATAATTCAATATTCATATTTGTGCTCTTTTTGCGCAACATTCAGGTCATAAAAAAAACGGGGCATAGTATATATGCCCCGTTTCATTTTTGCAAGAGAATATAATATTATTTTTTTTTAATACATATCCATATCGCCGCCGCCCATTCCCCCCATGCCGCCGCCGTGAGGCATAGGAGCCGGTTTTTCCTTTTCAGGAATCTCGGTTACCATGCATTCGGTGGTCAGGAGGAGCGCCGCAATGCTGGATGCATTTTGGATGGCCGTGCGCGCAACCTTGGTCGGATCAATGACGCCGTCCTTGATCAGGTCGGTGTATTCCCGCGTGGCGACATTGTAACCGTAGCTGCCTTTGTTCTTTTTAATCTCAGCGACCACGATGGAAGCGTCCACTCCGGCGTTGGCGACCAACTGACGGATCGGGGCCTCCAGGACACGGCTGATAATCTGAATGCCGATGGCCTCGTCGCCCTTGGCGTTAAGCTTGTCAAGAGACGGCTGGCAACGCAGCAGGGCAACGCCGCCGCCGGCCACAACGCCTTCTTCAACCGCTGCGCGCGTGGCATGCAGGGCATCTTCCACCCGGGCCTTTTTCTCTTTCATTTCGGTCTCGGTTGCCGCGCCCACATTGATGACCGCAACTCCGCCGGCCAGTTTGGCCAGGCGTTCCTGCAGTTTTTCGCGGTCATAATCAGAGGTTGTTTCCTCAATCTGTTTGCGAATCTGGTTGACGCGTCCTTGAATTGCCGCTGTTTTGCCGGCGCCTTCAATGATCGTGGTGTTTTCCTTGTCAATCGTCACGCGTTTGGCGCGGCCAAGGTCGTCAAGCTTGATATTTTCAAGTTTGATTCCCAGATCTTCGGTGATGCATTGTCCGCCGGTCAGGACGGCAATGTCTTCCAGCATGGCCTTGCGGCGATCGCCGAATCCGGGCGCCTTTACCGCACAGCATTGCAGTGTTCCGCGCAGGCGGTTGACCACCAGGGTGGCCAAAGCCTCGCCCTCAACTTCTTCGGCAATGATCATGAACGGCTTGCCGGCCTTGGCGACATTCTGCAATAACGGCAGAAAATCCTGGAGGCTGGATATCTTTTTCTCGTAGATCAGAATATAAGGATCTTCAAGAACGGCTTCCATGTTTTCCGCGTTGGTGACAAAATAAGGCGAGAGGTACCCCTTGTCAAACTGCATGCCTTCCACCACGTCCAGCGTGGTTTCAATGGTCTTTGCCTCCTCAACCGTTACCGTGCCGTCTTTGCCGACTTTGTCCATGGCATCGGCGATAATTTCTCCGATTTGTTTGTCGCCATTGGCTGAAATCGTGGCCACCTGGCAGATTTCAGTGTGTTCCTTGACTTTTTTGCTCTGCTTGGCCAGGGTATCCACCACTTCATTCACGGCGATATCAATGCCGCGTTTAAGCGCCATCGGATCGGCGCCGGCGGTGACATTTTTCAGGCCTTCGCGATAAATGGATTCGCTGAGCAGGGTCGCGGTGGTTGTGCCGTCGCCGGCCACGTCGCTCGTCTTGCTGGCGACTTCACGGACCATTTGCGCGCCCATATTTTCAAATGGATCACACAATTCAATTTCCTTGGCCACGGTTACGCCGTCCTTGGTGATCGTCGGCGAGCCGAATTTCTTGTCAAGAATGACGTTGCGGCCGCAGGGTCCAAGCGTTACCTTGACCGCCCGGCTGAGTTTCTCAACGCCGCGCAGGATAGCATGCCTGGCATCCGCGTCATATTTCAACTGTTTGCCTTTCTCTGCCATAATAATCGTTCCTTTCTGTTATTGATTTGATCTCTGGTTATTCCCTGAACAATGGCGGGGATCAGTTTTCAATGATTCCCAGAATGTCGTCTTCGCGCACAATCTGGTATTCCTTATCGTCAAGCTTGACTTCCGTGCCGCCGTATTTCGGCAGCAGGATCAGATCGCCCTTTTTAACATTCATTGGGATCAGTTTGCCGTTGTCATCGCGTTTACCGGCGCCGACGGCAATGATTTTTCCCTGCATGGGTTTTTCCTTGGCGGAGTCGGGAATGATGATTCCGCCTTTCTTTGTTTCTTCATCCTTTTGGGGTTCAACCAATACCCGGTCGCCCAACGGTTGAATTTTCATATGGCTTCTTCCTCCTTTGTGTTGTTTACAGGTTTTCAGGTCCATGATTCTGGTCCGCCGACGGCGGAGCGAACGATGAGCCGTGAACCCAAATTATTTCTTGTCGTCAACCATTTCAAAATCAGCGTCAATGACGTCGCCGTCGCCTTTTGAAGATTTATCGCGCGCACCGCGCGCCTTGTCGCCTGCTCCGGATTCATCATTCCCGCTGCTTTTCGTTTCTCCGGAAGGGGAACCCTCTCCGCCCCCGCCCGGCCGCGAACTTTTTGCCTGCGAATAAAGATCGGATGAGACCGCCTGCATTTCGGAATTAAGGGCCTCCATGGCCGACTTGATGGCTTCGGTGTCGCCGTCCTTGATAACCGATTTTACTTTTTCCAATGCCGATTCAACCCGCGCCTTTTTGGCCGGATCAATTTTGGCGGCGTGTTCCTTCAGAAGTTTTTCAGTTTCATAGGCCAGCGCGTCAGCTTTGTTCCTGGTCTCCACCTGTTCGCGTTTTGACTTGTCGTCATCAGCGTGCTGTTCGGCGTCTTTGACCATTTTTTCTATTTCGGACTTGTCAAGGCCGCTGGAGGCGGTAATGGTGATTTTCTGTTCCTTGCCGGTGCCGAGGTCCTTGGCGCTGACGTGCAGGATGCCGTTGGCGTCAATATCAAATCCGACTTCAATCTGGGGTACGCCGCGGGGCGCCGGCGGAATGCCGTCCAGGTGAAAACGGCCGATTGATTTGTTATCGGCCGCCATCTTTCTTTCCCCCTGCTGAACATGGATTTCAACCGAAGACTGGTTGTCGGCCGCGGTGCTGAATATTTCGCTCTTCCTGGTGGGAATGGTGGTGTTGCGCTCGATAAGGGGGGTGAAGACGCCGCCGAGCGTTTCAATGCCGAGGCTCAACGGGGTAACGTCAAGGAGAAGCACATCGTGCACCTCGCCCTTGAGAACGCCGGCCTGGATCGCCGCGCCAACGGCGACGACCTCGTCGGGGTTGACGCCCTTGTGCGGCTCTTTTCCGAACAGCGCGCGGGCCATTTCCTGGACCTTGGGCATGCGCGTCATGCCGCCCACCAGCACGGCTTCGTTTATTTTGGAAACGTCCAAACCGGAATCTTTCAGACAGGAACGGACCGGCCCGGAAGTTCTTTCGATCAACTGGTCAACCAACTGCTCAAGTTTGGAACGGGTTAAAGTAATGTTTAAATGTTTTGGCCCGGATGAATCGGCGGTGATGAACGGCAGATTGATTTCGGTCTGCTGGGAAGAAGATAGCTCGCATTTGGCTTTCTCGGCCGCTTCCTTCAATCTTTGCAGGGCCATCGTGTCCTTGGAAAGGTCAATCCCGTTGTCTTTTTTAAACTCGGCCACAAGCCAGTTGATTACCATCTGATCAAAATCATCGCCGCCAAGGTGGGTGTCTCCGTTGGTGGCCTTGACTTCAAAAACGCCGTCGCCGATCTCAAGAATGGAAATATCAAATGTTCCGCCGCCCAAGTCATAGACGGCGATTTTTTCGTCTTTCTTCTTTTCAAGACCGTAGGCCAGCGAAGCGGCCGTCGGCTCGTTGATGATGCGCAAAACTTCAAGTCCGGCAATCTTGCCGGCGTCCTTTGTGGCCTGTCGCTGACTGTCGTTAAAGTAGGCCGGGGTTGTGATTACCGCCTGGGTTATTTTTTCTCCCAGATAGGCCTCCGCGTCCGCTTTCATTTTCTGGAGAATCATGGAGGATATTTCGGGGGGAGAATAGACTTTGTCGCCGATCTTCACCTGGGCGTCGCCGTTTTTGGCCTTGACCACCTGATAGGGAACGAGCGATATTTCATGGGCCACTTCATCGTATTTGCGCCCCATAAATCGTTTTATTGAGTAAATCGTGTTGATAGGATTGGTAACGGCCTGGCGCTTGGCCGCCTGTCCAACCAGCCGTTCGCCGCTCTTTGTGAAGGCAACGACCGATGGAGTTGTCCGCGCGCCATCCGAGTTTGGGATAACAACCGGTTGCCCGCCTTCCATGACGGCCATGCATGAATTAGTGGTCCCTAAATCTATTCCAAGTACTTTTGCCATTGTAGTTCTCCTAGTTTGCCTTCTTTTATAGCATTTACCGTGCCAAATAAGATGTGTTTGTTATATATTGCTAAATACCAATAGATTACATTAAATACGTTAATATCCTGTTTTAAAACAGAGCGACTATTTGTCTCTCGCGCGAATAATATGAGACAAATAGTCGCGCTACTGCCGATACATCCAAAATAAAAAAGAAATTGGATTCATGCATGATAAGAAAACACAAGTATTGCATAATTTTTTCCATTTTATTTTTCAACAGCCGGATGTAATCTGGTGACGTTATTAAAAAAAACAAATAAGGAATATACATATGAGTAATGATACGCTCAATAACAGTAAAAACCGGCACGGTTCCATAACCGGAGTCACCAGGGGCGGCGTTGATCTGCGGACGCCATCGAAGCCCTCCCCGGGTCAAGTCGAGCGATATGGCCTTTGTTATCCATTTCAGGTCGGGCCGCGGACGGCCGCGGCCTTCTGCAATCTGAGCACCACCGGATACGGCCATTGGGACTACGAAGACGGCAGTGATCTGGCGCTCTTCGACAAGCTTGACGACCTCGGCAAGGTGCCGCTTACACCAGTCTGCAGGAACGAAACTGAGCCGGACCAAGCCACCGGTGGGACTCGGGTCATTGTCAAGTATCCGGTTGCCGGCGGTTTTGTCCCGCTGGGGGCGCGGAATGCGCGCGGCTTGGCTCATCCGCATGCCGGCACTGGGTTTGCCATCTGCACCACCCGGTCATACCTAACCGACGATCAAGGCTACTATCATCGGCTTCAGGAATATATACATCGAAATGAATTTCGCCAATGTTCCTATGACGGCGTTGATTTTCGGGTCGGGGCGGCGGTTACCTACACCGAAACAGAACCACTTGCCATCGGCAGGAGCGGCTGGTGGATCGATGCCTGGGGTTTGAGCAATCCCGTCCCCGCCGGCGATGACCTGCTGGCGCCGCTGGCTGCCCGCAATGCAAAGAAAGTAGCCTGCGGTGTCTGCCGGTGGCGGCACGAGGCGGGAGAATGGAGGCCGGTTACTTTTGTGCCGATAGCCGATGGGTCGGAACCAAGCCTTATTCGCGACATGGATGGCGCGTTACTGTTCGCTGTCCGCGGAGAAGAAATAGAGGGAGTTGCGGTCAGAGTCTGGCGCTCTACGGACGATGGGCAGGCGTGGACCAAGATTATTGATATGTCGCCGGTGTGCGATCGTACCCCGATCAGCATTAACCGGGCCGTTGACGGCACGCCATACATCGCCGCAAACCGTTACGGCGACTATCGAGCCAAGCTCTGCCTTTGGCCGCTGAACAAGGAGCGAAACGGCCTGCTCGATCCCATCATGATCCGCGACTGTGCGGCGGACTTCGGCCCGCCGCCCGGAGACGCCCTCTGGTTCGCCGATCATCCGATCTCGGCTATCCTGCGCCTGGCTGACGACGCTCTGCACAGCGTTTTGACCTACCGGGTCATGACGTTCAGCCATAAAGACCGCGGCCAGGAGCATATCACGCCGGCCACCGGGACCTACATCGAGGAAGTGACCTCAACCGGCTCTCCACTGCCGATCTGGGAATAAGCATATCTCTCGAGTCGGTTGTAAAAGTCATCAGGAAACGGTCGCGCGAAAGCGCGACCCTCCCAATATGGGCCTTTTTTGAAAGGGAGGGACGCGATTCCTCGCGTCCGAAGGAGCTCTCTCTTTAAGATGATTTTAAGCGTGGAAATGTCAGCTTGATTTATAGCCTGATTTATGCGAAGTTTCCAACTTGCGAGGAAAAAATGAAAAACAAAAAAAATAAATGCGAAAAAATTGAGACAATTGCGCTCCATGCGGGGCAGACGCCTGACCCGGCGACCGGGGCGCGGGCCGTTCCCATCTACCAGACAAGCAGTTATGTATTCAAAAACTCGGCGCATGCCGCGGATCTTTTCGCGATAAAACAATTTGGCAACATTTATACCCGCCTTCAGAATCCAACCACCGATGTCTTGGAGAAAAGGATCGCCGCCCTTGAAGGCGGCACGGCCGCCCTTGCCGCTTCAAGCGGCATGGCCGCGATATTTCTTTCCGTTCATAATATCGCCGCGGCCGGCGACCATGTTATAAGTTCATCCTCGCTCTACGGCGGAACGGACACTCTTTTCCGTTTCACCCTGCCAAGAATGGGGATTGAGGTTACATTCGTTGATAATATCACCGCCGACAAAGTGCGTTCCGCCCTCAGGCCGCAGACCAAGGCCGTTTATGTTGAAACCATCGGCAATCCGCGGGGCGATGTGCCGGATCTGGCGGCAATCGCAAATGCGGCTCACAAAGCCGGCGTGCCGCTGATTGTTGATAATACCTTCGCGCCGGTTTTATGCCGGCCGCTCGATTTTGGCGCCGATATCGTGGTTCATTCCTGCACAAAATGGATCGGCGGACATGGCACCTCCATCGGCGGCATAATTGTTGATGGGGGGCGCTTCAACTGGGCGAACGGCAAATTTCCGGAATTCACCACCCCGGACGAGAGTTACCACGGGATAAATTATTGGCGCCAATTCCGCAATGTTCCCGGCTGCGGCAACATTGCCTATATTATGAAAGCCCGGCTTCAGGGAATGCGCAATATCGGCTTCTGCCCGAGCCCGTTTAACTCGTTCCTTTTCATTCAGGGCATTGAAACCCTGCCCCTGCGTATTCGCCGGCAGTGTCAAAACGCATTGCTCCTGGCGCAGTGGCTGAAGAAACACAAACGGGTTGCCTGGGTTAATTATACCGGCCTGCCGGAGCATCCTTTTCACCGCGTGGCAAGGAAATATCTGCAGGGCGGGTTTGGCGCTGTTTTGGGCTTCGGCATCAGGGGCGGACGCAGGGCCGGTGAAAAATTTATCAATGCCGTCCGGCTGGCAAGTCATCTGGCGAACGTGGGCGACGCCAAAACCCTGGTGCTTCATCCCGCTTCGACGAGCCACCAGCAGATGAACGCGAAAGCACAACTTGCTTCGGGCGTGACGCCGGAATTAATCCGCGTGGCGGTCGGGTTGGAAAACATTGAGGATTTGAAAGCCGATTTTGATCAGGCCCTCAAGGCCGCCCGATAAACCCGGTAAAACAGGATGAGATCATCCACTGGTAAGGCGAAGCCTCAGGGCTGAACCGTCGTTGGTTGCTGATAAAAGCCGTTTTGTAAGCATTTAGCTGTTTGCAGAGATGATACAGTGTTGGTGAAATTTCAGCCCTCACGCTCATTCGCGCCCGTCAGCCGACGGGCTCCGAGGGATCCGCAGGGCGGATAATCCGCTTTGAGGGCAGAAAATTTAACCAAAACCGATTCTGCAGTTGGCTAAATGGATACACTGTTTTGGAGGATCGGAAATGGACATAGATTCTTTTAACCTGGAAGAACGTCTCAACGCGCTGGAAGATATTGTGCGGGCGTTTCCGGCCGACACTCCCGCCAAGTCAGGCGCGATAAACCACGCCTATGGCGTGGTGAACATGCATATTCATTCGTTTTATTCTTACAACGCTCAAGGATATTCGCCGGCGCATATCGCCTTGGAATGCAGGAAAAATAATTTTTACGCGGCGGCCTTGTGCGATTTTGACGTGCTGGATGGTTTGGAAGAATTTTTCACGGCCGGCAAAATGCTTGGTCTGCGAACAGCTGTTCATATGGAGACGCGGGCTTATCTTAAGGAATACGCCCGGATGGAGATCAATTCTCCGGGCGAACCGGGGGTAACGTATATGTTGGGGGCGGGATTCGGTTCTTTGCCGCCTGAAAATTCGCCGGCCATGGAAACGCTGGTTAAATTTCGCCAGCAAGCCAATTTACGGAACAGGGCGCTGGTCGGAAGAATAAATGCGCGTCTGCCGGAAATATCAATTGATTATGACATTGATGTCCTGCCGTTGTCGCCCGGAGGCTGTCCGACCGAGCGCCACATTGTCAAGGCATATTGTCTCAAGGCGCGGAATGTTTTCCTGGACCGCGGAAAATTAACGGCGTTCTGGTCAACACTTTTGCATAAAACCGGCGGTGAAGTTGAACGGCTTCTTGATGATCAGCCGGCCATGGATGATAAAGTTCGTTCTCTTCTGGCAAAAAGCGGCGGCATCGGTTATGTCCGCCCCGATGAAAAGACGTTTCCCTCAGCGGAGAGTTTTATGGCCTGCGTGCTTCAATGCAATGCGATTCCCATGGCATCCTGGCTGGATGGAACCAGCGCCGGCGAGGGGGATATGCCGGCAATGCTTGAATGCCTGAAGGCCAAAGGCGCCGCCGCCCTGAATATTATACTGGACCGGGTCCATAATCTTCCCGATGTGAATGAGCGCCGTATTAAACTTCAGAACTTGAATAAAGTGATATTGGCCGCCCGCAAGCTGGCGTTTCCAATTAATATCGGCACCGAGATGAACCGGAAAGGCCAGCCGTTTTTTGATGATCTGAGCTGTGAAGCCCTGGCGCCTTACCGCGAAGATTTTTTACGCGGCGCGAACATCATGATCGGCCAGACCATTCTGGCGCGTTACGCCGGTTTTTCCTATTGCGGGAAAGACGCGGAAAGCGAGTTCGGCGGCGATGTTGCGCGTAAAAACAAATTTTTCGAAGCGGCCGGCAAATTACCGCCTTTAAATCATGCACAGGCCGGCCGTCTTGAGGAAATGGGATTTGCCAAGGCCTTCCAATATCTGCGCGATTCGTCCGTTAATGGGAAATGGGACTGACTAAACTGCGGCCCAGCGGCGGTTATCGCAATTCCTGCAGTTTTCAGGCCGCCACAATCATTTACGATGCGACCTGCTGGTTTTGTGAAAAGTTCCTTGATTCCCGTGCCCGGACAATTGACCAGATGGTTCAAGCCGCCCGCTCGGGCCGGCAAAATATCGCCGAGGGCAGTCGCGCCTCAGCAACTTCATCGCAGACGGAACTGCGCCTGATCTGGCCTTTGACTCTTTACAGGGCAGTGCCGGTTTGCATGGAGATACGGATTGGCGGGAGGTAAAACTTGTAATAGATGTTCCCGCGGCAGCGGTAGAAATTATTTTTGGCGTGGTTTTTAGCGGAGTGGGAAAAGTATGGATAAACGGATTCAAATTTTAAGTCGTCTCTAAAGATGAACCGGTTACATGCCATAATAATGCCGATTGGAAGAACGTGGAACAGGAAAATCTTGATTTTACCAAATAACTATTTTTTGATTCATTTCGGACGGCAGGGTGGGGCGGTAATAAGGCAAAGGCCGTTTTTAAGCACGGGATATTGACGGTAAATATTCCGAAATTACCGGAAGCGAGAAGGCCGAAAACGAGCATTCCGATCAAAACGGAATAATTCCTTGCGCCGGGAGGATAGGGGAATGAAAAGGATAAACAATTGTTCTTTTCATTCCCTCGTTTTTTTGATAAAACGCTGTAAAAAAAAACAACGCGGAACAATTGATTTAACATGGCCAGAAAAACGGCAAAACAAATTGCACAGGCTTACCTGCTGGCGCGCGAGCAATATGCGCGCCTGGGAGTCAATACTGATCATTGCCTTGCCCAACTGGAAAAAATACGCATTTCACTCCATTGCTGGCAGGGAGATGACGTCGGCGGATTTTCCGCCACGGGCGGATCTAATCTGGGCGGCGTCATGCCGACCGGCCACTATCCCGGCAAAGCGCGCACCCCTGATGAATTGCGGGCCGACCTGGAAAAGGCAATGACGCTGATTCCGGGCCGTCACCGCGTGAATCTCCATGCGATCTACGCCGAAACGAACGGCCGGCGCGTGGACCGCAACGAACTTGAACCAAAACATTTTGAACGCTGGATGGATTGGGCCAAAGGCCGCAAACTGGGATTGGACTTTAATGGCACATTTTTCGCGCATCCCAACGCCGAGTCCGGTTGGACATTGTCCCATCCGGATCGCGGTATTCGCCGGTTTTGGATCGAACACGCCATGGCGAGCCGGCGGATCGGGGCGGCCATGGGCCGCCGGATGGGCACGCCCTGCGTGACCAATCTGTGGATTCCGGATGGCTCAAAGGATAGGCCGGTGGATCGGAAAGCGCCGCGCGAGCGCCTGCGTCAGTCGCTGGACACGATTTTTTCCGAGGCCATCCGGCCGGCGGATGCGGTGGATGCGCTGGAGGGCAAACTGTTTGGGTTGGGCTCGGAAAGCTACGTGGTTGGCTCCCATGATTTTTATCTGGCCTATGCGGTGGCCAACCGGAAGCTTTTGTGCCTGGATACCGGGCATTTTCATCCGACCGAATCGGTGGCGGACAAACTTTCGGCCGTGCTGGGGCAGTTGGACGCCGTCTTGCTGCACGTAAGCCGCGGAGTGCGCTGGGACAGCGACCATGTCGCGATCATGAGCGACGACCTGCGGGCGCTGGCCGAGGAAGTGGTGCGGGGACAATATTTGAAGCGCGTGCATATCGGCCTGGATTATTTTGATGCAAGCATCAATCGCGTTGCGGCCTGGGTCATCGGCGCGCGTTGTGTCTTAAAAGCCTTTTTGTCCGCCCTCCTTGAACCGATAGATTTGTTGCGGGAAATGGAACGGGGCGGCAACTATACGTTTCGCCTGGGATTGCTGGAGGAATTAAAGACAATGCCGGCGGGCGGCGTATGGGATTGGCATTGTCTGCAACGGGACGTCCCCGGCCGGGAGGAATGGATGGACGAAATTAAAAAATATGAGCGTGATGTTTTAATGCGGAGAGAAACGCCTTGATGACGGGAAAAGGAAAGACAATCTTGAATGAGAAGAGGGTTATTCGTTCTTTTGCGGTTGATCTCGGCGCCTCCGGCGGCAAATGTTTTGCGGCCGTGCTTGAAAACGGCTCCTTCTCAATGAAAGAACTCCACCGGTTTGCGTATGAGCCGGTTTCCTTTTTTATTCCCGACAAATCAGGAGCTCCGCGGGAACGCGCGTATTGGGATGACACTTTTATTTATGCCAATATTCTTGAAGGACTGCGTGTCTATCGCCGGGAATTTGCCGGCGCGCTGGATTCAATCGGCATTGACACCTGGGGGGCCGACGGCGTTTTTACGACTGCGGACGGCGATCTGCTCGGCAAAATGTACGCTTACCGCGATCACCGGCTTGATTCAATGGTTGCCCAGGTTCAGGAACGTATTTCCGCCAGCCGGATTTACGCGATCACCGGAATTCATTTTCAGCCTTTCAATGTCAGCAACCAGATCGCCTGGTTTGTAAAAAATCGCCGCCATTTGTTGACGCCGGACTGCAGATTTATCCCGGCCCCCTCGCTTTTTTATTACTTTCTTTGCGGTGACACCAGGGTTGATTCAACGTGGGCCAGCGTAACCCAGCTGATGGACGCTGAAACAAAAACTTGGAGCAGGGAAGTGCTGGGCAAGCTGGATATTCCCCCGGAAATAATGCCGGAGATCGTCAGCCCTGGCATGGTTGTCGGCCGCTTGCACGATTCAATCGCCAATTCGGTAGGGCTTAATTCCGCGCAACTCATCGCGGTCGGGTCGCATGATACCGCCAGCGCGTTTGCCGCCGCCCCGCTGGAGGAAGTCCGGGAGGCCTTGATCATAAGTTCCGGGACCTGGTCGCTGGTCGGCAAACTTGTGCCAAAGCCAATCACAAGTCCGGCGGCCCTGGCGGCGAATTTGAGCAATGAAGGCGGCATTGGGAACACCCGCCTGCTGAAGAATTGCATGGGCGGCTGGCTGGCGCACGAATTACGGCGCGGCTGGCGCGAAACTGATGGCCGTGAAATGGATTGGCCGGATATGTATCGTCAGGCTGAACAGTCCGCGCCTTTCGCCGCCTTCATTGATCCCGACGATCAGTCTTTTTATAACCCGCCCAACATGGAAAAAGCCATCGCCGATTATTGCCGGCGGACAAATCAGCCAATGCCGGCAACACGCGGCGCCGTGCTCCGTCTGGTCTACGAAAGCCTGGCGCTTAAATACCGCCGGATCAGCGCTGATATTTCAAGAATTGCCGGTCAGCCGACCAGAATTGTGCATATTGTCGGCGGCGGCAGCCGCAATGATCTTCTCAATCAATTCACGGCCGATGCCCTTGGCGTGCCGGCCTGCGCCGGTCCGGTTGAGGCGGCGGCCGTGGGCAATTTGATGGTCCAGGCGCTGGGGCTGGGGGTTATAAAATCGCTTCATGATGCCCTGCCGATGATCAAGGCCTCATTCCCTATCAAAGTTTATCAACCCCGGAATGCCGGCGCATGGGACTCCGCCTTTCAACAATTTCAGCGTTTTATTCACTGATAATATGAACAAATCATTTGTAAAAAAGGTGACAAAATGGATTTAAATCAAGCCACTCAAAAAGTGCAGGAAGCAATGCAGTCGGCCCAGTCCCTGGCCGTGCGGCATGGACACCAGGAACTGGACGGCGAACATCTTCTGGCCGCGTTGCTGGAACAACCCGATGGGTTGGCGCCGCGTATCTTTGAGATAATGGGCGTCCCCGTGCCGGAACTGAAAGCGCGGATTGAGCGGGAACTTGAAAAAAAACCGCACGTCAGCGGCGGGGCCGTGGAAGCCGGCAAAATTTACGTTACCCAGCGCTTAAACCGTCTTTTTGTCAAGGCGGCCGATGAAGCCAAGCGGATGAAGGACGAGTATCTTTCCGTTGAACACCTCTTGATGGCTCTTGCGGATGAGGGCAAGGCAACGTCGTCCGGAAGAATATTTAATGAATTCGGGATAACGCATCAAAAATTACTGAATGCCTTGTCTTCCGTGCGCGGCAATCAGCGGGTTACCAGCGCGAATCCGGAGGCATCCTACGAGGCTTTGCAAAAATACGGTCTTGACCTGGTTGACATGGCGCGCAAGGGCAAGCTGGATCCGGTCATCGGCCGGGACCAGGAGATACGCAGTGTCATCCGGATTTTGTCGCGCAAAACCAAAAATAATCCGGTTCTGATCGGCGAGCCCGGGGTGGGCAAGACCGCCATTGTTGAGGGATTGGCGCACCGTATCCTTCGCGGCGACGTGCCGGAGGGATTGAAAGACCGCACTATTTTTGCGCTGGATATGACTTCATTGCTGGCCGGCGCAAAATACCGCGGCGAGTTCGAGGAACGCCTGAAGGCCGTCCTGAACGAAATCAAATCCGCCGAGGGTAAAATAATCCTTTTCATTGACGAATTGCACACGATCGTCGGCGCCGGAAAGACGGAAGGTTCGTCCGATGCCGGCAATATTTTAAAGCCGATGCTGGCGCGCGGAGAATTGCACTGCATCGGCGCCACCACGCTTGATGAATACCGCGAACACGTTGAAAAGGACGCCGCCCTGGAGCGCCGGTTTCAGCCGATTGTCGTGGATGCGCCTTCCGTGGAAGACACCATTTCCATTTTGCGCGGATTGAAGGAACGCTTTGAGATCCATCACGGCGTCCGGATCCAGGATGCGGCCATCGTGGCCGCGGCCATGCTTTCCAACAGATATATCAGCGACCGTTTCCTGCCGGACAAGGCCATTGACCTGGTTGACGAAGCCTGCGCTTCCATCAGGACGGAAATTGATTCCATGCCGGCCGAGCTTGACGAAATCACGCGGAAACAGATGCGGCTGGAAATCGAGGAAACGGCGCTCAAAAAAGAAAAAGATGACGCCAGCCATGCGCGGCTTGCCGCTTTGCGCAAGGAGCTTGCGGAATTGAAAAGCGAGTCGGGGGAAATGCGCGCCAAGTGGGAGAGTGAAAAGAAATCCCTGGCCCGCAAACAGGTCTTGCGCGAAAAGATTGAAAAAGCGCGGCGCGAATGCGAGGAAGCCGAACGCTCCTACAATCTCGACAAGGTGGCCGAGATCCGGCATGGAATCCTGCCGGCTTTGGAGAAGGAGCTTAAAAAGGCCGATGACTCTGAAAGCGCCGGGAAAACGCCGTTATTGCGCGAAGAAGTTACCGAGGAGGAAATCGCCGAAGTGGTTTCGCGCTGGACAAAAATTCCATTGACCCGGCTCCTTGAAAGCGAGCGTGAAAAACTTTTGCGGCTGGATGAGGTACTGCACGAGCGCGTTATCGGACAGGATGAGGCCGTGCAGGCCGTGGCCGACGCGGTCTTAAGGGCGCGCGCCGGCATACAGAATCCGCAGCGCCCGATCGGTTCGTTTATTTTCCTTGGCCCCACCGGGGTGGGCAAAACGGAATTAGGCAAGGCGCTGGCGGCCGCTTTGTTTGATACCGAGGAAAACATGGTGCGGATTGACATGAGCGAGTACATGGAGAAACACGCGGTTTCCCGCCTGGTCGGATCGCCGCCCGGGTATATCGGCTACGAGGAAGGGGGGCAACTCACGGAAGCCGTGCGCCGGAAGCCCTATGCGGTGATCCTGTTTGATGAAATTGAAAAGGCCCATCCCGATGTGTTCAATATTCTTCTTCAGCTGATAGACGAGGGACGCTTGACGGATTCCCATGGCCGCACGGTCAATTTCAAGAACACCGTGGTCATCATGACCAGCAATATCGGTTCGCCTCTTTTGCTGGAAGGCATTGACCGGAATGGACATATTGAGGACTCTGTTCGTGACAAGGTCATGCAGGCCCTGCGCGCGCATTTCCGGCCTGAATTCCTGAACCGGGTTGACGAAACTGTTCTCTTCAAGCCGCTGAGCCGGGAAGAACTTGGAAAAATCGCGGAACTTCAATTGGATGATTTGCGGAAAAGGCTCCAGGAAAACAGAATAACGCTTGAAGTTTCCAGTGCGGTTAAAAATTATATTGTGACCAACGGCTATGACCCGGTCTACGGCGCGCGTCCCATGAAACGGCTTATTCAGCAGAAGATTGAAACCCCGGTTGCGCGCGCGCTCCTGGCCGGCCAGCGGCGGGAAGGCGCGGTTATCGGCGTTGATCTGGATGCCGGGAATATAACGGCGAGGATAAGCACCCCATCAACGTCCCAGAAGAAGGGCGCCCGGCAATAATTTCAGCATGGCGCCGGTCTGTTTTGCGTTTGCCGCAGCGCCTCATAAAGAACAATCGCCGCCGACGTGGCCAGGTTAAGCGAGCGGACATGAGCGGTTCGGATTGGAATGCCGAGGACCTTTTCGGGATATGCGGCGAGCAAATCATCCGGCAATCCCCGGCTTTCATTTCCGAAGATGAAGTAATCGCCCGGCCGGTATGAGACGGATGTGTATGCGGTGGCGCCGCTGGTGCTGAACAGATAAAACCGGTTATTTGAAATTTCCCGCATGAAATTCTCCAGTGCGGCATGTTGATGCAAATCAACGGAGGCCCAGTAATCCAGTCCGGCCCTTCTCAGCGCCGGATTGTTCAATCGGAACCCGGTTTGACCGACAAGATGGAGCGATGTTCCCGTGGCCGCGCATAACCGCGCAATATTGCCGGTATTGGGCGGAATTTCAGGTTCAATCAAGGCAATGCTGAAAGAAGGCTCCGGCCAAACAAAGGGCAGATCATAACGGCGACGATGAGTGTTTTCCATAAACGTGACGGATTATGGAGAAGACCGGCTGGAAGAAAAGAAAATTATCCTTCTTAGAGTTTCATGCTGGCATTTTTTTTGATTGCTAAACAAACGCTATTTCACTAAATTGTCACGAATTGCGAAACAGAAAATGATGAACGTTCAGGATATTAATCTGTCGCCGGCGGAGCTCCGTGCCATTCTGGAGCATCAGCGCGCCATGTCCGCCGCTCAGGGCGTTGAAGTCTCCCTTGAGGACGCGATCAAAGACTTTATGGAGCATTGCCGCGCAACCTGGTTGCGCGAGAAGCAACACCGCGACATCGTTGAGCAGATTCATGAAATTGAAAAACACAAATATTTACGCTCAATAGAGGAAAAGCGCGATATCGGCAAAAAGACTGCCGCAGAGGAATGGTGCGCCAAATATGCGCGTCTCTGGCGGGCCGAGCAGGAGTCGCTGGAGCGCAACGGCTTTTTGCAGGCGAAGGTCATTCTGCAAAGCGAAAGAGGACTGCATGTTCAACCGGCGGCGACGCTTGCCAGGATGGCGCGGAAATACGATTGTGACGTGTATTTGCACCATGCCAAATTGGAGGTAGGCAATTTCGTCCTGCAGGGAAAAAAATATTTGAACGTCCAATCGGTGCTGGGATTGATATCAATAAGCGCCGTCAACGGGGATGTGTTGGAGATTATCAGCTCAGGCCCGCAGGCAAAAGTTGCCCTGGATGAAATTGCGAAATATATCAATGAAACATTTAAAACGCAGGATATCGAAGGAGTGGCCGGTATTGAACCCATGGTTCCAGCCGGGGAAGGGAATCGCACTGTATGAATGACATTAAACAAAATAATGCCGGTGCTGAACGGCAGGAGCATGTTTCGCCGCATCATGGCTTGTTGCTTTTTTTAAAGCGACAAAGCATGTCTCTCTACCTTGTCGCGGGCGGATTGCTGATTGTTGCGCTTGTCTTTGCTTTTTACACAATCAAGACAAATCGCGATAATGAGCAGGCCTCCCGGATCCTTGGCGTTGCGCAAACACCGCAGCAATTTGAAGAATTAGTCCGGCAGTATCCGAAGTCGCCTGCCGGCCCGGTGGCATTGCTGGCGCTGGCTTCATCGCATTTCTCGTCCGGCGCCTACGATGCCGCCTTGGAAAGTTATCAGGAATTCATGGGAAAATACCCAAAGCATTCCATGGTGAGCGTGGCGGAATTGGGCAAGGGAATGTGTTCCGAAGCCAAGGGGGAAATGGACAAGGCTTTGACGGAATTCAATGCCTTCCTTCAAACATATCCCGATCATTTTTTGACGCCGCAGGCATTGTTCGGGAAGGCGCGCTGTCTGCAGGCAACGGGGAAATTGGCCGAAGCCAGAGTCATTTATGAAGATTTTATCGCGGCCCATCCTGAAAACAAGTGGCGGGTTAATGCCGAAGCGGCGTTGCAATCGCTTGACCGTCAATTGCGTCGCAATCCCCCCGGCAAGCAAGGGAATTAAGCAGTGTGATTATCCAAGGAGGCGGAAATGTTTTGTCATTCCCGCGGAAGCCGGGATCCGGAATTGATAGAATTTTTTTTTGATCTGGATTCCCGTTTCCCGTCTTCGCGTAGCCCGCTACGGCGGGCGGAGGAAGGTCACGGGAATGGCTGGAAACATTCGGTGATAAGAAATGCGGAGATTGTCACACAAGCGGCGGGTATCAGTCGGATTTATCAGCCTGGGATGCGCTAAAAATCGGGTGGACTCCGAGGTTATTGCGTCCAATTTGCTGCGCGGCGGTTTTAAGCTTTCAAGCGCGCCGGAAAAGGCGGATATAATCATCATAAATACCTGCGCTTTTATTGCTGACGCCAAAAAAGAGGCCATTGAAGCCATTCTCAACGTCTGTAATTTGAAAAAGAATGGCGGCCCAAATCTGATTATCGTTGCCGGATGTTTGCCGCAACGCTATCAGACTGAGCTTCAAGACTTGTTACCCGAGGTGGACGCCTTTATCGGGGTTGATCAGATAAACCAGGTGGCGCCAGTTATTCGGCGTTTATTGCAAGGGGAGCGCGGCATATATGAAATATCGCCTCAGCCGCAGGCGGTGATTCATCCGCCGGCTGGCAGAGTTCTGTTCACCGAAGCTCCCTATGCGTACATCAAAATTGCCGATGGATGCGATCACCGTTGTGCTTTTTGCGCAATCCCGCAAATTCGAGGAAGATATCGTTCGCGTTCCGTCACAAGCATTGTCAAGGAAGCGGAAGAGCTGTTAAATCGCGGCGTCCGGGAACTAAATCTGATAGCTCAGGACGTGACGTATTACGGGCATGATCTCGACGGGAAAACCAGTCTGGCCGTGTTGTTAAGGCGTCTCGGCCGAATCGGGGGCGGGTTCTGGATTCGTCTTTTATACGGGCATCCCGACCATATCACAAATGATCTCCTTGCCGCGATGGGCGAAACTCAACAGGTATGCCGTTACCTGGATCTACCCATTCAGCATTGCGACAGGAAAATATTGCGGATGATGGGGCGCAAGGGGGATGAAAATAGTCTGCGGAAGCTGTTCGGAAAAATTAGAAAAATTCTGCCGGAGGTTGCCTTGCGGACAACTTGTCTGGTCGGATTCCCGGGCGAGACGGATTCCGACTTTCAGCGTCTGTTTCGTTTTGTCAGGGAAACCGGGTTTGACCAGCTTGGCGTGTTCGTTTATTCGGAAGAGGAAGGCACGAAAGCGGCCGGATTCCCAAACAAGGTTGCTCATCAAACGGCCGCGCAAAGGAAGGATATCTTGATGCGCGCCCAGCGGGAAATTGTCGGCCGGAAATTGGCCAAGGCCATCGGCAAAACAGAGGAAGTGTTTGTCGAAAAGAAAAAAGGCAACGCGAAATATGTCTGGATGGCGCGTTCGCGCCATCAGGCGCCAGAGATTGACAACGCGGTTTATTTGAGAGATTATGCGTTGCGCTGTGAACCGGGCATGCTGGTCAAAGCCAGGTATATTAAAGCAAGCGGATATGATCTCGTTGCTGAACCGGTCTGAAGAGGAAATGAAAACAACAAATCAAATTACCCTGGTGCGTCTTGGCATGGCGTTCATTTTGCCTTTTTTCCTGTTGTCGCCGCTGCCCTACGGGAAGACAGCTGGGCTCATCCTTTTTATTGGAGCGGCTTTGACGGATTATCTGGATGGAGTCATCGCGCGCCGCCAGGGGACGATCACTGTTTTCGGCAAACTTATGGATCCGTTGGCGGACAAAGTCCTGATCTGTTCGGCTTTTATCTGTTTTGCCGCCCAAAATCAAATCGTTCCGGCCTGGATCGTTGTCATCATAATGGCCCGCGAGTTTATGGTTACCGGCATCCGGCTGTTGGCGGCCAATCAGGGGCTGGCGATTGAGGCCGGCCGGTGGGGCAAACACAAGACAGTGTGGCAGATTATTGTAATTATCGTCATTATTACGGGTGAGGCTGTCCGCGACGATTTTTTGCCTATGATCATCGCCGGTCAAAATCTTAATTTTGACTTAATCGCTTTCAATCTGTATTTTAGCCGCCTGACGTTTTGGATCTCCGTCCTGGTTGCCGTTTTAACGGTCATTTCAGGGACGGTCTATTTTTGGGAGCATAGAAAGCTGGTGATGAAGGATGTATAATCAGGAATGGGAAATAAAACCGCGGGCTTTTTGCTGTAAAACGTGCCAACAACCGTTTTCTGACGGCCAGATTTATGTTTCCAGCCTGCGGCTGAACGGAGCGGAATACGAGCGGAGCGATTGTTGTGAAAAATGCTGGAAGCAGAATGCCGTCAGCGATGCTTTCAGCGTCTGGAAAGGCTCCTTTCAAGCTGTCGTCCCGCCGCCGGAGGTTTTGAAAAAAGAAACCGCGGAATCGCTTCTGCGAAAGCTGATTGAGAAAAACGAACCCCAATATCGCAACGCTATTTTTATTCTTGCCGTCATGCTGGAGCGCCGGCGCATTCTTGCCGAGAAGCCTGCCCGCAATGCTACGCACCCGCCCGCAACGCTGGCGCGTAGCGACTGCGGGCTGGGTAGCGTTGCAGGCGGGGAAGTGCAAAAAAAAGATGATCAGGCAATGGTCCGCGTTTATGAACACCGCAAGACCGGTGAAATATTTATTGTCAGCGATCCGATGTTGAGTCTTGACCAGCTCGGCCATGTGCAGGAGGAGGTCGCGGCCTTGCTTTCCGGTTCGGAAGCATTGCCGGCTCCTGAAAATAAACCCGGAAACACTTAGTTTCCACTACGCCTTTGAGCGTAGTTGTCATTCCCGCGCAAGCGGGAATCCAGTATTAATTTTATTGGATTCCCGATCAGGTCGGGAATGACAGAGAAAAAACGTTTCTTTGGCCAACGCTTGGGTAGGCCGTGAACCTGATAACATGAATACGCAAAATGTTTGACTGGATAATCAGCGGCGGAAAAGTCATTGATGGAACAGGCGCGGAGCCGGTTGCCGCAGATATCGGCGGCAATGCCGGCCGCATTACGGCCATCGGCGGCCTGGGAAAGGTCCCTTCCCGCAAAATTATTGCGGCCGATGGTTGTTACGTGTGTCCTGGTTTTATTGACGCGCATTCCCATTCCGACACCTTCCTTATGATCGCGCCCTCGGCGCCCAGCAAAATTTACCAGGGGGTCACCACCGAGATTGTCGGCAATTGCGGCGCTTCCGCCGCCCCGATAACCAGCAAGTCGGAACTGCCTTTTGACTGGCAGTTGTTGTCATACCCCGGAAAATGGCAAAGCATGCGTGAATATTTGCAGCTGCTTGAACAATGCCGTCCGGCGCTGAATGTGATTCCTTTGGTCGGGCACAATAGACTGCGAATTGGCGTGATGGGTTATGAGGACCGCCTCGCCTCTGTTGATGAACTGCGCAAAATGGAGCGTCTCCTTGAGGAAAGCCTGGATGCGGGCGCGTGGGGATTAAGCACCGGCCTTATTTATCGTCCCGGGAAATACGCTTCCGAAGCTGAAATCACAGGGCTGGCCGCAATCGTTGCGCGCCGCAATGGTATTTACACCACGCACATGCGCAGTGAAAATAACCAGGTCCGCGAGGCGATCGCCGAGACGATTGCGGTGGGCCGCAGAACCGGGGTTAAAATCCAGATTTCACATTTAAAGACGGCCGGGGCCAAAAACTGGCGGTTTATTGATGAAGCGCTTTCCATGATAAATAAAGCCCGGTCCGAAGGGTTGATGGTGGCCGCGGACCGTTATCCTTATATTTTTTCCTGCACCGATCTTGACATCCTGCTGCCGGACTGGCTGGCCGCGAATGACCGGGCCGCCATTCTTAAAGGACTTTGCGAAAAAAAGACGCGCGAAAAATTGCGGGACGAACTTGCGGCTGAACGTTCCGCGGCATACTGGGAAGGAATCATCGTCGCCACTTCAACCAATGCCAAATGGCGCGGACGCTCTGTTCTTGCCATCGCAAATGATCTGGCGATTGAACCGGCGGAAGCGGTGATAAAGGTCCTTGAAACCGACGAACTGCAGACCCAGGCGTTTTATGCCGGAATGAGCGAGGATAATATGTGGAAAATATTTTCCCAGCCCTTTGTCATGATCGGTTCGGATTCTTCCCTGCGCGCGCCGGATGGCCTCTTTCCGAATGATCATCCTCATCCGCGGGCCTACGGCAGTTTTACAAAATTCCTGCGCGCCGCGCTGGACGGCAAAACCGTGCCGTTAGGCGAAGCCATCCGCAAAATGACCGCGCTGGCCGCCGACCACTTCAAGATCAAACAGCGGGGAAGACTCGCGGCCGGCAACTGGGCTGATATAATTATTTTTGATCCGGCCGCGGTCAAGGATCTGGCAACGTATGAAAAACCGCATCAGCTTTCGGCCGGCATCCGGACCGTCATGGTTAACGGCCAAATGGTGATTGCCGACCATCGTTTCACCGGCAACCAGCCGGGTAAAATTCTGCCGCCGGAATAAAATTCCGTTGTTTATAATTGACTGTTGCGAATCTCCCTGATAATTTGGCGCCTGTTTTGCTTTTTTTTGTAAAAAAACAAAAGAGAAAGGGAATATAATGCTGAATAAAAATTTTGCTGCGGTCGTGAAGTTGATGCTGGTCGGGGCCGTTCTGGCGGCGGTCAATTCAATGGCGTATGGGGGCGAAGCGGACATCAAAATCCCCGATCTCTCCCAGGTCAGGTTTGATGGGGTGGGCGGCGTGAGCGGCGCGGCCCTTATGTATCTGGGCATCATCATCTGCGCCATCGGCGCGGTGTTCGGCCTGGTGCAATACATGCAAACCAGGTCCCTCCCGGTGCATGAAAGCATGGCAAAAGTTTCCCATTCCATCTGGGAAACGTGCAAAACTTACCTTTTCCAACAGGGTAAATTTCTCGCCATTCTCTGGGTATTGATCGCGGCCTGTATGGTTTATTACTTTATTGGACTTCAGCACGAAAGTCTCAACAAGGTTGTCATCATCCTGCTCTGCTCCATTCTGGGTATTCTCGGCTCATACGGCGTGGCCTGGTTCGGCATCCGCATTAACACGGTTTCCAATTCACGCGCCGCTTTTTCCGCCTTGAAAGGCAATCCGTTTGCCACCCTGGCCATCCCGCTCCGTTCCGGCATGAGCGTTGGCCTGCTCCTGGTTGCGGTGGAACTCTTTTTTATGATTTGCATTCTGATGTTTTTACCGAAGGATCTTATCGGCCCTTGCTTCATCGGATTTGCCATCGGAGAATCACTGGGCGCCAGCGTCCTACGTATCTGCGGCGGAATCTTCACGAAAATTGCCGATATCGGTTCCGACCTGATGAAGATTGTTTTCAAGCTTCCCGAAGATGATCCCAAGAATCCGGGCGTGATTGCCGACTGCACCGGTGACAATGCGGGCGACTCGGTCGGACCTACCGCGGACGGCTTTGAAACTTACGGCGTAACCGGCGTGGCCTTGATTGCCTTCCTGGCCCTTGCGCTGGCAACCAGTCCGGTCATCTGCGCCACGCTCATTATCTGGCTGTTTGTCATGCGCGCGCTGATGATTGTAACCTCGCTGGTTTCGTACTTCACGAACGAAGTCATCAGCAAGGCCATGTTCAGCGGCAAAAAAGATTTTGACTTTGAAGCGCCGCTGACCCATCTGGTCTGGATCACCTCGGCCGTATCCATCGTCATTACTTTCATCGCCAGTAGATTCCTGCTCGCAAAGCAAACCGGATTTAACGGCGACTTGTGGTGGGTGCTTTCCATTATCATCAGCTGCGGCACCGTTGCCGGCGCTTTGATCCCGGAGTTCACCAAGATATTCGTGAGCACCAGTTCCCGGCACGTCCGGGAAGTTACCAATTGTTCCCGGCATGGAGGCGCATCGCTGAATATTCTCTCCGGCTTTGTGGCCGGAAATTTTTCGGCATTCTGGATGGGACTGGTGATCATGCTGTTGATGTCCATATCTTATTATTTCTCGCAGAATCCGGCGTTGCTTTCCATCATGCCGGAGAAGTTCGTTTTTGCCGCGCCGATTTTTGCGTTCGGCCTGGTTGCGTTCGGTTTCCTGGGGATGGGGCCGGTAACCATCGCCGTGGACAGCTACGGGCCGGTCACGGACAATGCCCAGTCGGTCTATGAGTTGAGCCAGATTGAAGGCCGGAAGGGCATCACGGAAGACATTGAAAAGAATTTCGGCTTCAAACCCGACTTTGAAAACGCAAAGTACCTGCTTGAAAAGGCCGATGGCGCGGGCAACACCTTCAAGGCCACGGCCAAGCCGGTGCTGATCGGCACTGCGGTCGTCGGCGCCACAACCATGGTGTTCGGCATAATCATTCTGCTTGAAAACATTTTCGGCGGCGTCGTTTCCAAACTCAGCATTGTCCAGCCGCAGATCATTCTCGGTCTTATCATGGGCGGCGCGGTGATTTACTGGTTCACCGGCGCCTCCTGCCAGGCGGTCGTAACCGGCGCATATCGCGCGGTGGTCTACATCAAGGAGCACATGAAACTTGACGCCTCCACCGCGTCGGAGCATGACAGCAAGGAAGTCGTCCGGATCTGTACTGTTTACGCCCAGAAGGGCATGTGGAACATCTTTATCGTGGTGTTCTGTTTTGCCCTGGCGTTGCCTTTCTTTAATCCGTATTTCTTTATCGGCTATCTGATTGCGATCGCCTTCTTCGGGCTCTTCCAGGCGATTTTCATGGCCAATGCCGGGGGGGCCTGGGATAACGCCAAAAAAATCGTGGAAGTTGATCTCCACCAGAAAGGCACTGATCTTCACGCCGCGACCGTTGTCGGTGATACCGTCGGGGATCCCTTCAAGGACACTTCTTCGGTTGCCATGAATCCGGTCATCAAATTCACGACGCTCTTTGGACTGCTGGCGGTGGAAATAGCGGTTACCATGCATTCTCCGGCGCTGAAGACGGCGATCGGCTGTCTCTTCGCCGGCGTGGCCTTGATTTTCGTCTATCGCTCATTCTATTGCAT